>ERZ1066118.575-NODE-575-length-32079-cov-11.621034_pt1 | contig 32079 bp, 32 predicted proteins | sample MGYA00382765_ERZ1066118 | MGnify/ENA primary metagenome ERZ1066118 (study PRJEB33369, sample SAMEA5778348) | biofilm metagenome | biome: Industrial cooling water; feature: Water cooling tower basin; material: Biofilm | place: United Arab Emirates | collected...
GTCGAAGATTGACAATGGTAACGCAACTGAATCATTACCCAGCCGCGATCGCCCAAGCAGCCCAGAGAGTCAACGAACTGGACTCGCAAATTATGGCAGTTCAGCAGTTAATTAGCCGCGAAGAGGGAAACGCCGATCGGCTATCGGCATTCGATGTAGACTTAAAAAACGACACTCAACGCAAAGCACGTCGCTTTGAAGTTCTGCTAACTCATCAAGAATATCAAACGGCAGTAAATACTCTCATGCGGCTGACGGCTGATAAAGCGAATGCGATCGCCCATTTAGAATATTTACGCAATCAATTTAGCGTTGCCAAATTAGAAGCAAGGCTAGAGATTGCCAAACAACTGACTGATTTTGAGTCGCGAGAATTAGTAGGTTTGTGAGTGTAGGTTTGTCAGTGTCAAAAGTACGCGATCGCCTTACTTGACTTGGGTGGGGTTAGTTGTTAGGAGTAAATTTACACTTCAAGTTCTAACCCCCAATTCTTTATCCCAATCCTTCCATGACGCAAGTTACTTTAGAAGAAGTTGCTAAGTTGCAGACTGAATTGATAAATTATCCCAATGCTCTTGCTGCTTTGCAAGAAATAGAAGAGTGTGAGGGAGATTTAGAAGATGCAGCTATGGTACTAGCAATTCGAGCCGGACAACAACCAGATATAGCAAATGCAGAGTGGTTATCCAGTTTAGCAAAGAAATGTCGTGCCTTTATTTGTCGCCAAGAATTGCGAAATGCTTTAGCAAACGAATCTTTTGTGCCAGTAGTCGAACAGTTAACAGCTGCTAAAATCTGCCCTACCCTACTGGTAATGCCTGTTTTGTTGTACGTCGTCAAACAAGGCATAGATGAATTCTGTCAACCCCTCGATCCGGTAGCTTAAAAAAGTCAAAAGTTAAAAGTTAAAAGTCAAAAAGGAAAAATGTAGTTTTAGTAAGGCTTTTGGCTGCTTGTATGCGAATTAACTATGGAACGACTGACTTAATTTCTTAGCGACTTAGAGTCCGTAAAAACCTTTGCATACTGGCGAAAATACCTGGTTTTCTCGCTCCAGAAGCGTTAGCCGCATCGGATGTATTAGATTGACTTGTATCTCCGTAAAGGATGGCATCAATTTCATCGCCCATTGGTTTTGTTGGTTGTTCGGCAATTAACTGAAACTCTTCCTCTACTTCTTGCCAAATTTGCCATTCACCAGGATAAGAACGGAACACGGAAATACTTTCAATGGGGCGCAGATAGTAACAAGATTCAATATTATTGAGAAAGCGAGTGCGTAATTGTCTTCCAGCGTAACCAATCCCGACGATCGCCACATCTTCCAAGCGAGGATTGAGCATCACTATAGGATAGTCTGTAGCTAACTCGCACAACTTTTCTACCCGTTCGACTTCTACCGCAGAAGGGGAAATGAATAACAAAGCCGCATCCTCTGGTTCGATCTTTTCTTCCAGAGGCGATCGCGTGCCGATATCGACAATTTTAAATGGTACTTCTCCCCAATCGCGCCGTGCCAGCGCCGCCGCACCCGCATCGGGAAAAAACACCTTGAGTTGGGAGCCAAACTGAGTAAAGTCTGCTAAAAATTGCTCGGCAACAGACATCGGTTTGAGTTCTGGAATGACTAACTCCACTTGCAAGCGAGTATATCCATCCGCAATTGCTGCCGACGTTGCCACTGCTGCTTGGGCGATCGCCTGTTCTAGTGTCTTGGGAAACTCTGTCATAAAAGGATTAGAGGTGTGGCGGCTTACCAATTACCACTAACTGTTAACTGTTAACTGTAATTTTACAGGTATGAGGCGCTCTAAAACTTGTTTGAGTACCGTTGCCGTCCAGTCAATATCGGCTGCTGTAGTTTCTCTACCTAGGGTAAGGCGAATTCCACTCAAAGCCGCAGCTTTGTCGTACCCCATCGCTAATAATACTGGACTGGGAGAAAGCTTGCCACTATGACAAGCAGAACCAGCGCTGATTCCAATTCCGGCTAAATTCATTTGCCGCACGATAGTTTTACCGCTGACTTTCTCGCCATCTGCGCCTTTGAGATAAAAACTAGCGTGATGTGGTAAACGTGACAAACGATCGCCTGTAGGGATTAATTGAGGTACGTCAGCCAATTGAGCGAACAAGCGATCGCGCAGTGACATCAAGCGCGATGTTTCCGTTGGTATTTCTTGCGCGGCGAGTTCTGCGGCAACGCCAAAACCAGCAAGAATCGGTACTGCTTGCGTTCCCGAACGCAGCTGCGATTCTTGTCCGCCGCCGCCCAGCAACGGTACTAACTCCACTCCAGGACGAATATAAAGCGCTCCCACCCCTTGAGGACCGTAAATTTTGTGACTGGAAAGGGATAGCAAATCTACAGGTAACTGTTGCAAATCTATAGGTAAGCGTCCGGCAACTTGGACGGCATCTGTGTGAAACAATGCTCCGTGGGAACGGGTAATATTGCCCAAAGTCTCAATTGGTTGTAGCGTTCCAACTTCACTTTGACCGTAAATAATTGAAACTAAGACTGTATTTGGTTGGAGTGCTGCTTGCAGGAGATCGGGATTCACGCGCCCGCTGCTATCTACTGGTAAACGAGTCACCTGCCAACCCCACCTTTCTAGTAACCGTGCTGGCTCTGCGATCGCCGAGTGTTCGACGCTAGAAATAATCAAGTGCTGGGGACTTGTATAGCGTCGGGCAACACCTATAATTGCTAAGTTATCTGCCTCCGTACCGCCGGAAGTAAAGATAATTGACTCGGCGTTACGGGCATTGACTAAGCTAGCCACCTGCATTCTGGCTTGTTCTAACACCGTTGCAGCGCGTTCGCCCCACTCGTGCAAGCTAGAGGGATTGCCCCACTGTTGAGTTAAAACTGCTTGCATAGTCGCGATCGCCTCCGAGCGAGTCGGCGTTGTCGCGCTATAGTCGAGATAAATCTGCATGGATGTTCAGAATAGGTGGTGCGTGGTGCGTGAGAAGAGGTCACCGATAACTGTTCCCTAGTTCGACACTTCTGCCATCTCAATAACTCGCCCGTCAAGATCTTTAACCAAGAAGTTTAATGGTTTCTGGCTGAGAATTTTGTGCTTTAAATTCATCATCTCCACCCGCATCAAAACTTGTTCCAGACACTCGCGATCGAAGCATACATGGCGCTGCTGATTTTTCTTCCCTAAGCTGGCTCCAGTGATGATGTGGAGTTGGGTATTTTTCTTCAGTTGAAACCATAATCCATCGGGACCGTTAAATCCTTTTGTGCTGGTAAAACTGGGACTAGGGGAAATGTAATAAGGATCGATCGTTCCAGCTGCGCCCAAGGTTTGCTCGTAGTTGTAGTAGTAATGCAAGGGAACTTCGGCAGCGGGGAGATCGAGCATCCCTTCGTAAAGCTGACGGGCGATCTCTAAGTCAGATACCATGACGGTATATACTTTCGGGGCGCTGGTGAGAAACATCCACATAGCAACCGCGTAGGCTGCCAGTAGCATCACCATAATTCCCTGCGTAGAGAAGAGGCTATCCAGGGGTAGGGAAGGCAAAAAAGCACCTAAAGTATGCGGAAGCAGAACCGATGTCAGACTTACTGCTGTAACCATGAATAGATGATGGGGAATAGATGACTTGAGTTTTCGTGTGGTAGCACAAAATTAACTCAATGGTTCTAGTCTATCAAGAGAAGAATTATTAGTTTGGAATTTGTCATTGAGTCAGTCGTGACTGCTCTCTACTCTCTAGTTTAGAAATACATCTCCAGTAGGTTGAATTTGCATAGATTGCTTGTCTGTTCCAAGGTCGGTGGTTGCATCTAGCGTTAATTCTAGTACTCCTGGAGTAGGCGATCGCCCAGTTGCATTCAGCAATCCGCCGTCTTCGCGCTTAAATGTCACAGTTACGGGCGCAACTAAGTCTTTGAGCGTTACATCTGACTTGCCTGGAAGCGATCGCGGTGCTGTATTGCCAATCGCTTGATACGTAATCTTTGCTCCCGTACGATTTATCAGCTTAATACTAACCTTGCCTTGATTCAATAGCACTGTCGTACTAGGAGGCTGCTGCTCTTCGGGTAGGGGTGGTTGAATGGTAGTAGGAGAAACTTGTGGAGTTTGTGGAGGAGTTTGGGGAGTTTGTGAAATATGATGACTGCTGTGTGTTGCTTTTGTAGCGATAGGAGAAAGATAAGTCAGTACTGACTGCTCTACTTGGGATATGGCAATGGCAGGTAATCCGATCGCCACACTGCCACAAATACTACCTAGTATTGCGATCGAGCGGTACAGCCTACTACTATAGTTCTTCATTTTTTCTCCAGTTATTCTCTAGTAATATATATATCTATATGAATCCAGATTTGACCGTTTTTCCAGCCTAGGCTGCATCTGAGCTTATAAATTGTATAAATAAAACAATTTTCTCTAGCAATAGTTAGTTAAAGCTTTGCTGTTCGAGAAATGTTTAGGTAGTTGAGCATCAATTTATAGTAACAAATAATACCTGCCATATGCTATTTCCCCAGGGGAGTTAGATCGTCACTTTAGCAACAAATGACTAATGACCAATAACAAAATAGGGTAGGATGCAACTCCTACCCTGACTCAAGTTAGATTGAAATGTTCCTAAGCTGCGTCCCACAACTCGCGGACTCTACCAGGAAGATATTGAGCTATCTCTTGAATCCGTTCCTGCGATAATTCTTCTTTAGTAGCAGAGAATACGGCTGAAACGACTTGTTCGCGGTCTAAATCGAAACCGGTTTTCGCCATTGGCGCTTCGTTTTTGACTCGGAATAGAAAGCGATCGTCATCAATGTTAAATAGACCAGGACCGTGATGTTTCTTAAAAGGTGGACGGACGCGACTGAGAAATCCAACCAAAGGATTGGTATCTTTCCACAAGTCGGCAATCTCCATTTTCAATGCTTTGTCTTCTGTAGGCAGAACTTCTTTATCTTCTAATTCTTCCGCCACTCGATCTGAGGCTTCTGTTGTCATTAAATCGCGCATGACGCGATAAACGACTTCTGTGACATCTCTAGCATCAAATAGATCCTCAAGTCCACTTTTGACCATGACTTTCTCTAGGAAAGGCATATCTTTCGTCGCAATAGGAACCGATGGTCCTTCTTTTAATTCTTCTGGAGGTTTTGCCTCCATTTTCTCCAGCATTCGACGACCTTTTTCTGTCAACTCTGCCTGTTTGAAAGTAATCAAATGAGGTAAAGGTCCATCAGGAGCACCAAAAGTATTGGCAACTCTAAAATCGACTTCTTTTGGATTTACAGCATCGGGAACATCTTCCTGATTACCGTATGCATTACCACTAAATTCAGCATTAATATACTGCTTTTGATTCAGATAATCTAAGTGTCCTAATAGTTCGGCTTTTGTTGGTTCGCGACCGATAAAGTCATCAGCAGTAAATTTTACTGGATGCAATTCTTGCCCAGTTTCATCAATTTTTTTCAAAATAATGTAGGCAACATCTTCTCTTAATGGAATGGTCATGAAATTACCCCTTAGCTTTTTATGCAGATTGTGACTGTAGCTAAAGAGAACCAACAAATTGCTTTTCAGTCCCTCTAGTACTTGACTCAATTCAAGCCTTGGTGTAGATAAACTGAAGGAGGATCGAATTTAGTTCGGATCTACAGCCATTGGTACTTAAGGTATTAAGAAAAAATACTTGCTTACATCTGTCACAGGAAGCATATTCGGAAATTTTAAGGTGTAAGCATGAAGAAACAGTTTGATTGTAATTGTCTATTTTCCCAAAGATATATTTTTGAAGGAAAGTCTTGCATGACTAGAAGTTGCAAAACAGACTAATTCTCGAATCCAATTCAGAGCATTCCTTGCAGCAACTTGTTATGTTGCGATCGCTACTTTCGATTGCTATGCCACAGCGAAACCTGTGTGCTGCCGTACTTTTGGAGGTCGAAATCCAAGCACTATATTCTCTCACTGGGTATCCATTGCACAATCGCCTCATCTTCATCGGGATTTTCAGATGGCAGGTTCGGTCATCAAGAACCAACCGATCCAAAATTGCTTCTCCCGCCGGAGTCATCTGGGGCTACGGTATCTTGGACGCGTAAGAGCACGATGGACAGCACCACAACCCATAGCATGTAGCTAAAGATGTTAATACGCTCCCAAACTCCCATCCACGGCGTAGGCAAGTTTGCCGCCAGCCGGGAACCGTCCAAACCTGCCAAAATGCCAAACACGAGCAGTATCAGGATTGTCGCAATGGAGTAGAGGCGAAACCGCTTTCCGAATGCAGTAGCCGCGAACCCTATGGCGAGCAGCATGAAAAGAACGCCCATACCCGTGAGAATTGCGTGCATGGTATCCGTAAGCGTTCCCTCGACCCCACGTAGGTGCATCGGGAAAAATAGCGTCACCACCAAGCCGAGAACCTCCTTTCCGACCAGTCCGACCGCCGCGAAGCGCAGAGCGCGCTTTCGACCAGCCGATCGCCAGACGCCCACTCCGAATGCGTACACAAGTAGGGAATACGTGATGAAAAGCGGAACGACGAGTGGTGTCGTCGGAGCGTTGATAGCGATTAGCTCGCTGACGGTTTGGGAGGTGGAGCTGTAGCCCTCCCACCGCATAGCTGCGAGTACGACAGTGGCAACATAGAGCAGTGAAGACAAGATACCGCAGACGAGCAAGACCTTTCGTACCATTGTTCACCTCCAAGCCGGCTTTGGCTTTGTTTGCATCAAGGCGATCGCCAGCTACGACGAGCTTCATAACTATTTATTATGCTGCCGTGTTTGGCTGACTGGTAGGGAAACTGACCCAACACTGAAACTACTACCTTGTCTGGTGCGATCGACCGGAAGCTTTCTATCTTTGATTCTTTCACCACCAAAAACAATTTTACTCCCAAGTTTCTAATTCTCGAATCCAAGTTCGCATCAATGCGATCGCTTGACTGCGGCGAGCTTCAAATGTTGCAGCAATCCAAATAAATAATAATCCAACCACAATTCCAATTGCCCACAAAAGTAATGAATAATTATCGATAAATAGCCAGAGCTGACGCAAAACCTTGGTAATAAAAGTTAGCGTGCCGACATATAAATAGGCGCGAGTACGGAATACTATTCCTGCTAAAACTAAACCTATACCAAGGAAGATAGTTAAAATTCCTTGCCACAAGCTATTATCTGATTGATATAAAGCTGTCAGACAAAATAACCCTACAGCTAAAGTGCGGAGAATGTGACGTTTTTCCTTTTCGGTAGGCGATCGCAATATCGGATCGACTTGGGCAAGATAAAGCAACGAGCCACTCAAGACGGAAACATACCACAAAGGATCGGTAAATTTCCAATTTTGAATCAGGCGAATAATTGCCCAATCAGCTAGAACAACACTCAAATAACTGAGGCGAAGTTTATTGTCTACTCTTGCCAACCAAGCATAGAAAGTAGCGACGAGAAATAAACTTGAAATTGAAACTCCACCGGCTGTAACTAAAACGATCGCCCCTGGTAAAACAGTAGCAGAACGCTGCCAAGGTTGTTTCGACCATCCCCAAGTTTGCCAAGGTAAGGAGTATAAAAGGTAGGCAAAAACACAAGCGATCGCGGCTGACCAATTTAGCAGTGCAGATAGGGGTAAAATTCGATTTAAGAGGTGGGCGATCGCAATTGTTAATTGTATGACTGCTAAGTATACCCAAAAATGGCGATTCCGTCCTTGCCAAGCTGCATAAGCTGCTAACGTTGTCGCGATCGCTAGCCAAAGATTGCTACCAAAATTGCTTAAATTGGCTCCTAATGCTAATAGAGAAAAAAGACTGCTAACTCCCCAGTGAAGATGGGTAATTACAAGTAATTCTTGAGGTGTAAGTCTCCAATAGAATAGCAACCAACGCGAACAGAAACAATATGTAATTGCGATCGCGCAGGCTAGGGCTGATAGTAAGACTATGCCATCCCCTGCTTCTCCTCCCTTGGATTGGATTAATTGATAAATTAAGAGTTCGTAAGCAGCAAAGGAAATACCAAATACAGATATAAATGTAACTGGTTTGAGCAGAGGTAAACGCCGTCCAATACCAATCCCCACTAATGCGCCTGCTACCGTGTAAAGTCCTGTGTAGGCAGTAAATGTATAGTGGGCAAAGAATAATCCTATAACGGCATATATAAGTGGAATAACGTGCCAACTAGAAAGGTAAGGAAATATAGAACGGCGTACCCACCAATCACCGCTTAATTGCGTTGCTAGTCCTAATCCTAAATTGGCGATCGCAATATTTGTAAACGATGGTACAGTCCACCAAATAATACTAGTTACTACTAATTCTGTACCCCATGCGATACCGTAGAAACCTAAATTCGTTAGTTGTCGCCAGTTGCGATAAGTAATTGCCCCTGTTGTTATAACTGCTGCTAAAACTAGATATAAATCTTGTATGGGGTAAACTTCCAGCCTACCTAAAGTTAGGAAAGTTAAATTAATTATACTCAGCGCGATCGCCCAACCGTCTAATGCTAGAGCATAAATATCTGTAGGGAGACAAATTTCTGTAGGGGCGCACAGCTGTGCGCCCCTACGAGAACGTAACAACCACAACCCCCACAAAGCAACGCCAATCCATGTTGGCAACCAATTGAGGGGAACTCCCCAAATTTGCCACAGACAAGTTCCCGCAAAACTCAAGCCAAATCCAACGGTTATAGCTGCGGCAAGTTGCGATCGCAATTTTTGCGTATTGAATAACATTAAACTTGTGGCGACTGCCGTACTAATTAATAAAGGAGTTACCCTGGCTTCAGTTAAAATTTGGGCTAGAAGTAAGGCAATAACACTCAGCCAACTTGCTAATCTTGCTTGAGGAATGGCACGACTACCAAGAAATGTGAGACAGGCAGGGGTGGCTAGCCAAGTTAATCCCCAATATGGATTTGATGCTATGAGTAAGGGATAACTCAATCCTGCTAAGACTAAACCAATATGCCACGCACTACGCCGCCAAGTGGGATGAGCGATCGCTAAACTGCAACTCCACTCTGCTACCATTCCAATTAATAAAATAACTGCCCAAACATGGGAATTGAGCTTGGGAAAACCCCAACCTATCCACGCATATAAAGTTAATATTCCTGTTACGTGCGTGAGATAAATTAACCATGCTGCGGTTTGACGCTGATGGATAACAACTATCAGGGTAAGAGTAGAAGCTAATAAGTAGAGCGATCGCACCAAGGGATGGAATAGACTAAATAAAGCAAGAACGCTTCCTAAAATCAATGCCATACCTTCGGTGTAGTTAGCTAAATTTGGTTGAGAGGCATGACGTAGACGCGAGGCAACTATTAAGGTGACGATAATATAAGGAAAAAGCGCCAGTCCGATGAGTTCTCCTGGGAGTAAATTTCCCCCAGCGATTTGAGTAGTAAAGGCAATAATTTGTTGTCTCCCTGCAACGGGAATTAGCCGCCACAACAAACAGTAAGCCTGCAATCCGACAAAAAATAGGGCGAGTAAATCCCAAATCTGCCCAAGTCTTTGCAGACGATTTGCTAATAACCAGATACCTAAAATACTAACTGCGATCGCTTGCCAAGGTGGTTCGACACTGACGGCGACTATCCAGCCCAATACTAATAATCCAATCCCCGTGCGAGTAAATAGAGGTTGTATCTGACGGCGAGTTAACCAACAAAGTATCCAGCCACAGATTCCTAACGCCAGTCCAATTGCATCTATGGGTACGCCTGCACGTAGTACTCCCCTACCCAAAAGCAGTAAGGTGGAAATAGCAAGAACAACGCCACCAATTCCTAAATCGATTAAACTTTCCTGACGTTTTTCTACCCGATGCCATAATACTCCTGCTGTCCCTACCGTACCGCTATAGATGGCAATGAAGGGAAATCCAGGTATTACCCAACCTAATTGCAACCAACTCAGTGCAAGAGTATTCACTCTAATCGGTAATGCAGATTGCAGTAACATCCAGGCGATCGCGGATAAACTTAAAATTGCGATCGCTCCTACTACTAATCCCCATCCATCCCACCACAGTTGAAACCCATCGATTGCCCAGAAGTTAACTGGAATTAGGGACAGGGTAGTAACTTGTAAAATCCTACTTGTCAAACTTAAATTCGGTCGTTGTCGCGTCCACCAGTAAGCGAACCAAAATGCTAAGGTGTAGCCGAATAAAATGGCATATTGTCCGACTGAGGAAAAGTTCTGCCACTGGCTAGCAGCTAGTACCCCAGAGGATATGACTACCATGAACACGCCTAAAAACAACAGCCACACGACGCTAATCTCTTCCATGAGGGAAGACAAAATCCGGCTGAGTATGGGTGCGGGACGAGTTCTTGCTGGAAGTGGTTCTACTGGTGGTGTGGTAATAAAATCTTCTTGAGGAGTTATTTCGGGTACTGGTAAGGCACAAACTAGCTGAGTGCCACAAATTCGGATAACTTGAGCCTCAGAAAGCAACCCTAAGCGCAACCACAGATCTAATCCTTCTAACAAGTGGGGTTGTGTAGCTGGTATTGTTAGTTTTATCTCGATTTGCTCTGGTTGTGAGGTCATGGCTAGCTATCTCAGCGCATACCTCATCATGCCGACTGTAGGGAAGTTTAACTCTCGGTAAATGTGCTAGTTTTTAAGTTGGCGATCGCTAGATTTTTCATATTCTCAAGCCGAACTCCCGCTTTCACCTTTAACTACTGCTGCGCCAATTAAATGTGCTAGTCTTAGAGCCTCTGGTACGTGACCGCGATCGCTTAATCTTTGTAGTACAGCTGCGATAATATCCGGATCTTCTCCGCAGGCTTGAAAGAAAAATGGCGGATATGCGTGAACTTTTCCCGCACGGCGCATCAGTTCTAAACGGCGATGGGGTTGGGGTAAGCGTTGCAGTGCTGTTTCTATCTTTGTCATGTTTGGCTGTCGGCGCATGACGGTAACGCAGGGAATTTGCAGTTTGTCTGCCAGTTTGGGTAAGTCGATGATGTTAAATCCACCGAAGCCGATTCCATCTAATAGCAATATGTGAAGCTGCGGCAGAAATTTTTTGCCTAATAGTAACCGACAGATCGTATCTGTAGCGTTCCAGCCGTCTTGTCGCACTTTTCCCCACACCATCCCCTCAAATCGCGTCTCTGCACAAATGACACCGACTATTGAGACGCTGCTACTGCGTCGGCGCACGAATGGCGCATCGTCAAAACCAATAACGCGGATGGCGCGATCGCGTGTTAGTAGTGTTTCTAGTTTCACTCAAATACTCGAATTATACCCAATTATGGGATCGCATACCCAATCGACTTGGACAATCTCTTCGCCCATCTACCTCATCAGTCAAGAATTATAGAAGTGGATTTCGAGCAAAAATTTATGGCTCTGGCTATCAATATATTTGCTCAGCTCTCCCGTACAAAAGTTAAAATGTAATATTTTATACGATGCATAAAATTCATATAAAATCATTTTTTATAAAATAAATTTAAACTCTCAGATGTTTTTGTTACGCAAATTAAGCAGGCGGGAACTGTATAACTAGGTTCTCTTCTGCTTCTATCAAAAAAGAAGACGGAACGATCTCTATCAAGTCTCCTATTCTTAATTTAAGGTACTTTGGATGTAAATTATGAAACTATATATAGTAGCTACTTTGGTATTCGCTTCGGGGATATTTGGTATCAATTTGACCTTGCCTCAGCCTGCACAAGCATCGATTCCTTGCGAAAATGGAACTAGTAGCAATCATAATAATGGCTCTTTAAGTAGCTGTACGCTACGAGTTGACATGAATGCATCTTTAAATAATAATGTCTATTACTGTAAACAAGCTAGTACAATTTCTTTTGACGACGAAGGACGGTTTACAAGTTGCGTTCTTTCTACTTCGGTACAATTGAGAAATGGGAACGATCTGAAAATCTGTGAAGCCGATTATCCAGTGTATGTTTCTGTTGCAGAAGATGGAACACAATCTATTAGTTGTCATGAAAAGACGGCGAGGATGAACTATTAAAAATTACACTATTAGAAATTTCAACTGTTGGAGGGTAGGCATTGCCTACCCTATTTTTATATTTTGTTGCTTTTCAAGCATCCTTAAAGCCTTCAAATTTAATGCAATTTTTATCACTGTACTACCAGTCAAAACAGCGTCATACTCGACTTATACCCAATTCTAGGATTGTGTACCCAAATCGTTCGGAAACTCCACTGTCTCAATTGCATACTTAAAATGCGTAATTTATACCCAAAATCTATAGCTCTATTTTCAGTACCCAAATAACAATTTTCGTACCCAAACTTGAGAAAAGGCAATTTTTTCAGGCTAGAATATCTCGTATTAATACCCAAAACATAAAATAAATACCCAAGAATGAAAGCAAGTAAAGGTTCGGTTGTTGTAGAAAGTTTTAAGGATAGGCTGAGGCTGCGTTGGCGAGTTGCAGGAAAGCGGTATTGTTTATCTCTAGGATTGCCAGATACTCAAGAAAGTCGGATGTTGGCGGAGTTAAAGGCGCGTCAGATTGAGTTGGATGCGATTTCTGGTAATTTCGACACGACTCTGACTAAATACAAACCCCAAAGCCTAACTGAGAAACCGGTTAGTGACGCGCCACTTCTCACTTGTGCCGAACTATTCCAACAGTTTATGGAGTACAAGGCTCAGTCTTTACATCCCAGAAGTTTAGATCGCTACAAGACAACTCTGAAATATTTGCACCAGTTCTACTATCGGGAAGGTGAGACGAGAAAGTTACTAGCAGAACAAAATGCGATCGCGATTTTACAGACTCATGCGGAACAATTCAATGCTTGGCTTCAGAGTAAGAACGCCGAACGTGCGAGGAAAGAACGATTAATTCTACTCAGTGCTGGTTGGAATTGGGGAAAGACGAAAGGTTTTGTTGAAACGAACCCCTGGAAAGATCTACAAAAACAGGTGTCAACACCCAAACAACCACTTAAGCCATTTACGCCAGAGGAAGTTAAAGCAATTTTAGCGGCTTTCAAAACTCACCCTCAATACAAACACTATGCCGATTTTGTCGAATTTTTATTTTTGACTGGGGTGCGAACCACTGAGGCGATCGCTTTACGTTGGAAACATATTAATTCCGATCTGTCAACTATTTGGATTGGAGAATCGATCGGTCTGGGTGTACCTCAGTCAAATAAAGCTCGCTCTATTCCCTTAAATGACAGAATTAAATTGTTGCTCCAGACTAGACAGCCTGAAAATTCTTTACCAGAAGATCTAATATTCCCCAGTCCTGAAGGATTACCAATTGACGATCGCAATTTCCGCAACCGTGCTTGGGTAAAAATGTTGGAGTTGGCTGGTGTGGAATATCGCAAACCTTTTAATACAAGACACACGTTTATTTGTGCGTGTTTGAGTGCGGGTGTGAATCCTGCTGTCGTGGCTCAGATTACTGGTTGCGATCTCCAATCTCTCGATCGCGATTATGCTGAGTATATTCCTTCTTTGCTTGCCCTGCCAGATTTGTTTGGTGATTGGTAATTGGTTGTTGGTGATTCCATTTCGGGCGGGTTTTAAATGAAAATTTGCGGCTGGGGTTGTCTATCTATCTGCTAAACCCGCCCCTACGACTCTTCAACCATTGCTGCTAATAATCCCGTGACTTCGGCTTGGTGATTTTGGCGATTGTCGTCGTAAACCATTAATGTATCTAATCTGGCATGGCGAGATAATTTCTGTACCATGCGAACGTTTCCACCTGTAGCATCCAAAGCAGCTGTAATTCCAGAATGTCTGACTCTATGAGGACTGAGGCGTTTTTTCAATCCTGCTGTTTCTGCCATTGTCTGTACGATCTTATATATAGCAGTACCAGTAAGACGATGACCGTAACTAGCGCGATCGAGTGCAATAAATAATGGTTCGTTACGCTTCGCTTTACCGCGTTCGCCCAACCAATCTTGCAATGCTGCTACTGTAGACTCAGATAAACTAATTGTCTCCGCTTGAGTGCCTCGACCTTTACCATATATGGTTAGCGATCGCCTGTCTGGATCGAAATCATTTATATTGGCTTTGACTAATTCTCCGCGTCTCAAGGCATTATCCCACAGCAGCCGTAGTATGGCATAATCGCGTTTACCTTTAAGCGTGTTGCGATCGACGATATCTAATACTTGACGATACGTTTCTAAACTTACTCCACTCGTATCGCGATAAGCTTTTACCTTCTCTCCCGTAATATCGTCCAAACTGTAATCACACATCCCAATTTGACGCGCATAGTTAACCAAAGATTTTATGGCTGCTAATCGACGGTTAATTGTTGCTTCAGATAAGTTGCGATCGATCAGAACTGCTTTATATTTAAGTACCAATGCTGTGGCGTTAAAACGAGACAGTTGGAGAAATTCGGCAATTAAATTTCGATCTGGTTCAACTCCTGCCATAGTGACGAACAAATCTTTCAAATCTTTAGCATAGGCGCGACGGGTATTTTCGCTACGCTTATTTGCTAATAAATTTCCCAAAATGTCTTCTTGGGGTTGGATGTTAAAGCTTGATTTAGGGGATGTCAGCCGACTTAATTGGCTCATGGTTACGATAATGTGCCTTTCCGCAACCTAGTATAACCTCCATATATCAATATGTCTAGCGTTTTAACAGTAAAAGCTCATGTTAAAAGCTTGCACCTATGAGTGTATGTACATAAAGAATTTTTTACTAGTCTCTTCTACAAGAAAATCGGCTGAATTCGTAGTAAGACTTCTTCTAGTAGGGAAATAGGACACTCGCCTAAAAACTCTGCATTTCTTATGTGATAATCTAGCGATCGCAATTGGTCGCACATCACAACTCCAGTGACAGCTAAACCCTCTGGAATTGCAACATAAAAAGGATTTTTCCGCTGAGTATTACTGATGGGACAAACGAATGCAAAACCACGCTTGCGGTTAAAAGCTGTATGGCTAACAACTAAAGCAGGTCTTCTACCCATCTGTTCGCGTTCAGATTGCGGTTCAAAATTCAGCCAAATGAATGTACCTCGCTGGGGAACTTCTACCACGTTTCCTCACCCGTAGGTTTACCCCAATCGATTTCTGGTTCGAGTTCCATCTCTTGAGAAAGTAATTCCTCTAAGGTGTATTTGCGCTTTTGGATGACTTCAACAATCAATCTACCTTTTTCGACGCGACACTCAACTTCATCATTTGGGTGCAGAGATAATTCTTCTACAATATGTCTGGGTATTCTCAATCCCAGCGAATTTCCCCATTTACCGATTGAACTTCGCATTGTCTAACGATCGCACTTTGATATACAAAGTATATCAATTTTGGATTACAATTTAAGAGCGAAATAGAAGTCAACTTGTATGTTTGCTCAATTTCTCCCCCAGCTTGTCACGCAACTAACTGAAGCAACATCGATCGCACTAGCTCAGAATATACAACAACAGGCGATCGTCACTCCATTATCCCCAGAGGCGATCGCAACGACCTATGTAAGCCAAGGTAGTGGAGAAATCCCTATACTCTTAATTCACGGTTTCGATAGTTCCGTATTAGAATTTCGTCGATTATTACCACTATTAGCAGCTCATCACGAAACTTGGGCAGTAGATTTATTCGGTTTTGGGTTTACCGACAGAGTTGCAGGAGTCAAAATTACTCCCGACACAATTAAGACTCATCTATATTATTTCTGGAAAACGCTGATTCAAAAACCAGTGGTATTAGTTGGTGCATCGATGGGAGGCGCAGCAGCCATAGATTTCACCTTGGCGTATCCAGATGCGGTGCAAAAGTTAGTCTTAATCGATAGTGCTGGGGTAGCTGGTGGTTCGGTGATGAGTAAATATATGTTTCCACCACTGGATCGTTTAGCCACTGAGTTTTTACGAAATCCCAGAATTCGTAATAGTATTAGTCGTGCTGCTTATAAAAATAAAACTCTTGCTTCCATTGATGCTCAAGTTTGTGCCGCACTGCATTTAGAATGTTCTCAGTGGAGTCAAGCGTTAATTGCCTTTACTAAGAGTGGTGGGTATGGTTCTTTTAAAAATAAACTTAAGCAGATTCAACCACCAACACTGATTTTATGGGGAAAAGACGATCGCATTTTGGGTACTACCGATGCTTATAGATTTAAACGTGCGATCGCCCAAAGTCAACTCGTCTGGATTAAAGATTGCGGACACGTACCCCACTTAGAACAGCCACAAATTACAGCACGGCAGATTCTAGAATTTGTCGATTCTACTCTACCGTGTGACCAGTAGCCGCGATCGCTTGTTTAATCGAATCTTCAGACTGCGTGCCTTCAACTTTAACTGTTTTAGCCGAAACATCCACATCAACTTGAGCCTCTGCATCCACAGATTTAACCGCTTTGGTAATTGTTTCTGCACAACCTTCACAGACAATACTAGGAACCTTCAGTTGTAGTGACATAACTATAAAACTGAATTCTATTCAACTTCAGGGTATCAGATTTATGCTTTAAGTTGAATTCATGGGTATGTATCTCAAGTTTTGGGTATATAACAGATGTATTTCAGTAGAAAAGCGATCGCCTGAAATTCAATAATTCACATTACCGCTCAATCCCTATAAAAATCGTTCCACAATAATTTCGTCTACATACGTTTGATTTATTTTGGCGTGTCTTTTCGCCGTACCGACAATCTGAAAGCCTTGGTTGAGATATGTCGTCAAAGCCACTGTGTTATCTACACGGATAAAAGTGAATAGTTTCTCGTATCCCTTCAAACGCGCAGCTTCAAACGTGGCTGTAAATAGCTTTCTGGCAATACCTTGTCTGCGATATGACAGATCTACATAAGTTCCCAGCACGCCTACACGATCGAAAGCATGGGTATATGTAGCAAACGGTTCCATACTTTGAAACCCTACCACTTTTCGAGCGCGGTCGCACATTGCTACATGAAATATCCCACGCTGAGGAAAGTGCAAAATATATTCTCGTTCAGCCTCTACAGTAAATGGTGTATCAAACGCAGTGTATACCCCAGCTTGAATAATCGGATTGAGAATATCAACTATAGCCTCAGCATCATCAACTTGAACTTCTCGAATCAACACTTCCATGTCGGGTTTTCTCCTTGTAGTTCGGTTAATTTAGGTATTTCATCCGTTATTTAGGTATGTTTTTGATGTAGTCACATCAAAGCGGCAGCGCAAAACATTACAGCCAGGCTCGTCGCCTGCGTTATACTCGTATAACGAACAGGAGTAAAAATATGGGACTAATAGCTGTCCGACTAGACGCAGAAACCGAGGCGCGGTTAGCAGAAATTGTGGCGCACGAACAAGCTGACAGAAGCGAGACGATTAGAAGAATCATCAATCAGAAGTGGTTGAGCCTGCAAGCTGGTAAGCAAACAGTAGCAGAACGGATGGGAAGAGAACCTCACTTGTTTGATGGAGCGCCAGATTTATCAGAACGAAAAGCGCGTAAGCGTTATATCGCCAAACGGTTGCTAGAAGAAAATCCAGAATGAGCTATCATCCAATATTTCTGGTGGATACGGGTATACTTGTTGCTTTCTTTAATCGAAGCGATCGCTATCACGCTCAAGTCTATCCATTCATGATGAACTCTACCAGCCTCATGTTGACTACGGTAGCTTGCATCACGGAATCTTTACACTTACTTCCGCCAAATCCACTGGTACAAAATGACCTATTACTTATGGTGGCACAGGAAATCATTGCGATCGCACACCTACAACCTCATGATTTCACTCGGATCGTGGAACTAAATCTTCAGTATGCCGATATGAAGCCAGACTTTGCCGATCTTGCTTTAGTTACCATATCAGAAAGATTAGATATTCCGGCGATCGCCACATTAGACGCAGACTTTGACATCTACAGACGCTACCGCAAGCAACCGTTCGATCGCATATTTCGTCCCAGCTAACTTCGGGTATTATATCCACGCATTGGGTATAAACAAAAATTTTTCTATTCTTCCCTACTCCCTACTCCCTACTCCCTATCTAATGAAGTACTACCAGCAACAGCTATCATCCTTCCCCAGCAGCTACCTCAACGATCTATGGGGAGAAATTCAGGCTTGTCCTTACTTTACTACCAATAACCTTAACCGTGACTTTGTAGGAACCAAAGGATTTTCCGTAGTATTTCAGCGTACTGGAATAGCAGAAGTAGAACAAAAATTTCCCTACTTCAAACCATATCTCAATCTAGCCCTGCGATCGGAGTGTAATGCCTTTTACCTCAATCCCTTGCTTCTAACCGCAGGCTCCCGCGTCGATCCGCACATCGATCGCTCCTTACGTTCCTATTGTAAAACCATCGAACCACCCGCACTCGTCAGCGTTCTGTACGTGCAACTCCCACCAGATATGCAAGGAGGAGAACTAGTACTGCGTTGCGATAAACGCCAAGTCGGACAGATTAAACCGCAAGTCAATACATTAGTATATTTTCAAGGCAACTTAACCCATTCTGTCAATCCCGTACAAACCCCAGGAAAGCGCCTCAGCTTGGTTTGCGAACAGTATAGTTTGAGCGAGTCCGAACTACGAGAAATTCCAAAATTTATTGTTGAATCAAGAGTGAATCAGTCTCCCAAGACAAGAAAGTAGTTTTGGGTATATTAACTACTATTTGGGTATAGCCATGATACAGCTCGTTAAGTGACAAGCGATCGCCTCAAAGTAAAACTGGGTAAACGCTTGAAGTTTTGGGTATAAAATTGATAGACTCTAGCCAAACCTACGTATCCCTCTTCTTATTGCCATTAGTCTTGAGCTTCTTCAACAGTTTCAATAACTGCTAAACCAATTTTAGAAGCGGCAAGTAATAGCATCACAGAGACTAGATAAGCCGTTATTAAAATCTGAAGCGCAGTTTCAAAGAAAATGTATGAATTCATGAAATTTCCTCCCTAATATTAGGATTATATTGTTATGCTTTCACTGCATTCTTCTACTAAATTGCATAGAGATTTGGAGCCAGTATTTACAACTTGCTCGAAAACTAAAAGATAGGAAACCAAGTTATAGAACTGAAACTTTGATTTCACATTCAACCTATAATTTAAACCAAAAAAGTGACATATCTGAAACAAAAAAGTAACAAAATTGGGAAAGTCGCGATCGCCCGCCACTAATCCTCAGCTAGCCAAACACCTGACAACAAAAATCTAGAGCCACAGATAAGTCGCTAGTTTGTTGCGGATACTCAACAGTTGGTCGCTCGATTGCAATTAAATCGATACCTAATTCAGCAGCCACAGTCCGCTTCACATCCTCTCCTCCAGACGCGCCAGAAGCCTTAGTCACTACCACAGAAATCTCCCATTGTCGCCACAAAGCCGCCTCCAAACCTACCGAAATCGGGGGGCGCAGGCAAATTAATCGCTCGTTAGTAAACCCAGCCTTTAAAGCCGCTTCCAAAGCGATCGCACTGGGTAAAATGCGAGCAAATAAAGTCGCTTTATCCTGCCAATATTTAAACAGATGCAAAGGACGATAACCTACAGTTAGTAGCACCCTTTGTCCCTGTAAATAGTCTCCCGACAGCAAAGACTCAAAACTATCGAATATTTTCCCTTTCCCAGCTCCCTGCGCTAAAACAGGACGCTCGTACCGTAAATAGGGAATTCCCAGCTTTTGACAAACCGCGATCGCACTTTGAGAAATTTCCACAGCATAAGGATGTGATGCATCCAACACCCCGATAACGCGCTGCTGTCGGACGAACGCCTCAATCTCAAAACAGGTAAAACGCCCTACCCATACTTGCAGACAAGCCGCATTAGGGTAAAGGGCGCGAGCTGATTCCGTTGTGACAGAAATTATACATGGCAAATTAGCAAACGCGATCGCCTCAGCCAATTGAGCGCTTTCCTGCGTCCCACCAATAAGCCATATGGGAGCCGGGAGTAATAGGTCTTTCTCTCCCTCAGCCCCCTCAGCTCTCTTCTTCCTCATCCCTTCAGTGCTCTTCTAAAATTCTGACGATAAGATTTATTCGCCACGAGCAAAGCAGGCCACAATAGAGACAGAACTAGTCTATTGGTAAAAGAGCGAGAGAAGTTAGTACGGTGAAAGCCAGTCCAGAATTTCCAGACACCACCACCATAAGCTACGACTAATAAAAAAGTAATTAAACCACTCATTCCGAATCTACCTCTGCAGTTATCAGTTGTCAGTTATCAGTTACCAGTTATCAGTGAGGAGTGGTGCGTGAGTATTCGATTCTCCTCTGTTCCCCTGCTCAGAAACTCCCCCAGCTCGCGACTCTCTCTTCTTTAAGTTTAGCTGACACAATTGATACCTCTTCTAGGGCCAATGCAGTTGCTCGAATGCCCGTAGCATGGTTAGTTGGAAAACGTGGTAGGCAGAATACATCAAGCTTGTTGGTGGGATGTAACCTGTGGGAGTGCCGCAAGTGGGAAAGACATAGGAAACTAGATAGAGACTAGCGTTGCTCGAAGTGTTGGCTTTACACCACTAAGGTGGAACATCTAAGGAGGAATTATGCGCGCAGTACTGATGGCTGGAGGATCTGGAACGCGGCTTCGACCGCTGACGTGCGATCTTCCCAAACCAATGGTTCCAGTGCTGAATCGACCGATCGCAGAACACATTATTAATCTGCTCAAACGGCATCAGATTACAGAAGTAATTGCCACCCTACACTACTTACCTGACGTAATGCGCGACTACTTTCAAGATGGTAGCGACTTTGGCGTACAGATGACTTATGCCGTCGAGGAAGATCAGCCGCTAGGAACGGCGGGCTGCGTGAAAAATATCGCCGAATTGCTCGATCGCACGTTTTTGGTGATTAGCGGTGATAGCATCACAGATTTCGACCTCACCGCAGCGATAGAATTTCACAAACAGAAAAAATCAAAAGCCACTGTAGTTTTAACCCGCGTTCCCAACCCAATTGAGTTTGGTGTAGTAATTACAGATGAATCGCAACGCATCCGCCGCTTTTTAGAAAAACCTTCTTCTAGCGAAATTTTTTCCGACACGGTGAATACTGGTACTTATATTTTGGAACCAGAAGTATTGGAATATCTGCCAGAAAATCAAGAAAGCGATTTTTCCAAAGAACTATTTCCCCTATTACTAGAAAAAGACGAGCCGATGTACGGTTACATTGCTCAAGGCTATTGGTGCGATGTCGGTCACCTAGATGCCTATCGAGAAAGCCAGTACGACGCACTCGATCGCAAAGTTAAGCTTGACTATGCTTATGAAGAGCGGTCTCCAGGAATTTGGGTAGGACAAAACACTCACATCGAGCCTACTGCCAAACTAGAAGCCCCTTGCTTAATCGGTGATAATTGCCGCATCGGAGCCAGAGTCCAAATTTCTGCGGGGACAATCATCGGCGATAACGTCACCGTCGGCGCTGATGCTAACTTAAAGCGCCCGATTATCTGGAATGGAGCGCTGATTGGAGATGAAGCGCATCTGAGAGCCTGCGTGATTGCTCGTGGTACAAGAGTAGACCGTCGCGCTCAAGTTTTAGAAGGTGCGGTGGTGGGTTCCCTGTCCACCGTCGGGGAAGAAGCCCTGATCAGTTCCAGCGTCAGAGTTTGGCCCAGCAAGCAAATTGAATCGGGCGCGACGTTAAATATTAACTTAATTTGGGGTCACACCGCTCAGCGCAATCTCTTCGGTCAGCGAGGCGTGACGGGATTGGCAAATATTGACATCACACCCGAATTTGCCGTCAAACTGGGAGCCGCCTATGGTTCGACATTAAAACCAGGGGCGCAGGTGACAGTTTCCCGCGACCAGCGCAGTATTTCTCGCATGGTCACGCGATCGCTAATTGCCGGTTTGATGTCTGTAGGTATCAACATTCAAAACCTCGATGCTACCGCAATTCCAATGGCGCGGACTGTAATCTCAACGATGGGAGTGTCTGGAGGCATTCACGTTAGAGTACATCCCGATCGCCCAGATTACATTTTGATTGAATTTATCGACCCCAAAGGCATCAATATTTCTAAAGCTCAAGAAAAGAAAATTGAAGGAGCTTATTTCAAAGAAGACCTGCGGCGCGTGCAAATTCACGAAATTGGCAATGTCGTCTATCCGACCCAAATGGTAGCCACCTACTGCACGGCATTCGAGCAGCACCTCAATGTCGAAGCGGTGCGTCACAGTAACTCTAAGGTAGTCATTGACTACTCTTATGCTGTCACTGGAGCAGTACTGCCGCAAATGCTAGCTAAATTTGGCTGCGATGCCGTAGTATTGAATGCTAGCCTCAAACCAACCGCCGTCAGTGCCGTAGAGAAAGAAGCATTACTGATGCAATTGGGTCACGTCGTCGAAGCACTCAAAGCTAACTTCGGCGTGCAGGTGTCGGCGAATGGCGAACAAATGACCTTAGTAGATGAAGCAGGTATTCCCATTCGGGGCGAAATGCTGACGGCTTTGATGGTCAACATGATGCTGACAGCACACCCCAGAGGCACTGTCGTCGTACCCGTTCACGTTTCTAGCGCTGTAGAGCAAATTGCCCGTCGCCACGATGCGAAAATCATTCGTACCAAGGCAAACCCCACCGCCTTGATGGAAGAATGCCGTCGCACGCCAAACGTAGTTTTAGGCGGAAGTGGAGAAACAGGCTTCATTTTCCCGCAATTGCATCCAGGGTTTGACGGGATGTTCTGCATTGCCAAGCTGATCGAAATGCTGACAATCCAAGAGCGATCGCTGGCTGCTATTCGCACCGAACTCCCCCGCGTCTATCACAAATCTTATACAGTCCGGTGTCCTTGGACGGTCAAGGGAGCATTGATGCGTCATCTCGTCGAAACCCATCCAGCAGAAAGGCTAGAACTGACCGACGGTGTCAAGATTCTCGATCGCCATGAAGATAATTGGATTTTGATCTTGCCAGATGCAGGGGAACCAGTGGTACATTTGTTCGCAAATAGTAACGATCGAGATTGGATAGATGAATCCTTGCGGGAATACCGCCACCGCGTTCAAGAGTTCGTAGAACAAGAACAAGGAGTGGAGCCATCCGTCTCTTCTCTTGAAGGACTAGAGGCAAGATAGGGATGAAGTATAAAGGATGAAGTGAGTTGAGAATTAACGGTTAACCGTCAATTTTCAACTACTAATCCCGACTCCCTACACCCCACACGAAGGAGACGCAGACATGAACAACTGCATTTTAATGGCAGAAATTAAAGAAGAGCCGCAACTACGTCATGTAAATAATGACAACCTGCTGGCGATCGCAGAAATGATGGTGAGCATTCCTGGATTGCGGGCAGAAGACCCCCCAGCTACCCTAAGAGTTGTCGGTTGGGGCAAAATGGCAGACGAAATTCAGCAAAACTACCACAAAGGCGATCGCGTCATTATTGAAGGTCGTCTGGGTATGATTTCGCAGCAGATGGAAAACTACAAGGAAAAGCGGGCTGAACTGACAGCACAACGCATTCACAAAATGGATGGGTTCAACCTCAGTAGTTCCGCTCCCGAACGGGAAGAAACGAGTAGCTACACCCCACCAGCGCCCCAGCCGCGTACTTCAGCGCCAGTAGAAAGACAACCTACTCCCGTCGCAGTAGCCGCACCCCAAGAGTCACCGAAACCGCCTGTAGAAGTCGATGAGGATGATATTCCATTTTAACTGGTAAAGGGTAATTGGTAATGGGTAATGGGGAAGTCAAAAGTCAAAAGTCAAAAGTCAAAAATTACCAATCGCAAATGACAAATGACGGACCAACTACCAATTACCAACTACCAATTACCAATTACTAAGCGGTGCTGTTAAGATCCAGTTAATTTGTCGATCGCCCCGCCAACTCCTATGAGTGATGTCCTCACAGTTCGCGACTTACAGGTAGAATTTGCTACAGATGACAATAGACTCATCAAAGCTGTTAACGGGATCTCGTTTGAACTGAAGCGGGGACAAACACTGGGAATTGTCGGGGAATCGGGTTCGGGTAAATCAGTCACTTCCTTGGCGATGATGGGACTGATTCCGACTCCTGGGAAGGTGACGGCAGGACAAATCCAGTTTTGGGAAGCAGACGGGCAGGCGTTAGATTTATTGCAACTATCTCCAGCCCAGATGCAGAAATATCGAGGCGATCGCTTGGCAATGGTGTTTCAAGAGCCGATGAGCGCCCTCAACCCAGTATTTACAATTGGTTTTCAATTAACTGAAGCCATTCGCCTGCACCAAAACGTATCTCAAGCTGAAGCCCGTCGTCAAGCTACGGCAAGGTTGCAGGAAGTGAAACTTTTACCCAGCGATGAAGAGTTACAACAGAAATATTTTGCCACTGTCAAGCAGCCCAATGCCTCGGCACGACAAATTCAAACCTGGGTCAACCAACAAAAACTCGCCATACTCGATCGCTATCCCCACGAGCTATCAGGGGGGCAATTACAGCGGGTAACAATTGCGATGGCAATTTCCTGCAATCCCGCCATTTTGATTGCTGACGAGCCTACTACAGCCCTCGACGTGACCGTACAAGCAACGATTATGGACTTGTTGCGGGAGTTGCGCGATCGCCGTCAAATGTCGATGATGTTTATTACTCACGATTTGGGATTGGTAGCAGAAATTGCCGATGCGATCGCCGTGATGTACAGAGGGAAAATTGTCGAATACGGTTCGGTAGAACAGATTTTCTCTCAACCCCAACACCCCTATACTAAAGGCTTATTAGCTTGTCGTCCGGCGCTAGATTCCCGACCGCAAAAACTACTGACAGTTGCCGACTTCATGACCGTAAGGGAAACCCCTACGGGAGAATTGGTAATTGAGTCAAAACAACCGCAATATCCCGCTTTAATTCCTTCAGAAGCAACTCACGAGCGGTTGCAGCAATTACAACAACAGCCACCGCTATTAGAAGTCAAAAATCTTCAAGTCGGTTTTCCCATACGTGGAGCTTTTGGTCAAACTAAACGCTATTTTATGGCAGTAAATGACGTTGAGTTTCAAGTTTATTCAGGGGAAACTTTAGGATTAGTCGGCGAATCTGGTTGCGGTAAAACAACTTTGGGTAGAACGATTTTACGACTCATTCAACCGATGGGTGGGAAAATCTTTTTTGCTGGTAAGGATGTTACTACTCTTAAAGGCGAACAGTTACAGCGGCTGCGCCGAGAAATGCAAATCGTATTTCAAAACCCATACAGTTCTCTCGATCCTCGGATGAAGATTGGCGATGCAGTGATGGAACCGATGTGGATTCATCGCACGAGTAAGACAACAAGACAGCGACGAGAAAGAGCTGCAGAATTTTTAGCTAAAGTCGGGATAGAACCTAAATTGATGAATCGCTATCCCCATGAATTTTCTGGGGGTCAGCGGCAGCGAATTTGTATTGCGCGATCGCTAGCTCTTTATCCCGAAATCAAATTTATTATTTGCGATGAATCGGTTTCCTCTTTAGATGTATCGGTACAAGCACAAGTTCTAAATCTTTTAAAAGCATTACAAGCTGAATTAAAGCTTACTTATATTTTTATCTCTCACGATTTGAGCGTGGTGAAATTCATGAGCGATCGCATCTTGGTGATGAACCAAGGAAAACTTGTCGAGCAAGGGAGTGCAGAAACAATTTATTCCCAACCGCAACAAGAATACACGCGCAGATTGATCGCTTCTATCCCTACGGGTTCGCCAGAAAGAATTCACCAACGCCAGCAACAGCGAGCAATTATTAACAGTTAGAGCGATTGTGCCTCGCTCGAGCCAGTATTATTATCAGCTATTTTAAAGCAATAGCATGACGGCACTCGCGATCGCGCCCCAAAAGATACTTCCGAACAGAATCCCAAACAAAAGTCCCCGAATCGCGTAGGGATAGCAATCGATTTCATAGCGATCGAGGGAACATTTACGGATGTTGCATTCAGCCGTTTGCTCGGATAAGGTTTGATTAAAGGTGATTTCGCTCAACATTGCGTAACTCCAAGCCGCAATTAATTTTTTTGTTATTCGTTAGCCTAGATCTAGGATTCAGCTATAACGTAAGCATAGGCAACGAATGTGACTAATTTGTGAAACTTAAATGCGATCGGGATCGAAACGATGCGTATTTTGGTAGTCGAGGATAACGAACTGATTGCGGAGACATTAGCCGATGTGCTGCAAGACCAGCATTATGTAGTAGATATTGCCCTCGATGGAGAAGCTGGTTGGCAGCAGACGGAGGCTTTCGACTACGACTTAATTTTGCTGGATCTGATGTTGCCTAAGCTCGATGGCATTAGCCTCTGCAAGCGTTTGCGTAGTTCTGGTTATGGAAAACCAATTCTGATGCTGACAGCAAGAGACTCCTCTGCTGATAAGATTGTCGGCTTAGATAGTGGGGCTGATGATTACGTGATCAAACCTTTTGATGTCAACGAATTAGCAGCTCGCATCCGAGCCTTGTTACGTCGAGATAGTCCGGGGCGACAACCGATTCTCAGTTGGGGAGAGTTAAAGTTAGATCCCAGCACCTTAGCTGTCACCTATGGTTCCCAAGCAGTCAATGTCACCTCCAAAGAATATCAAATGCTGGAGTTGTTTTTGCGCAATCGCCAGCGGATCTTCAGCCAAGCTGAGCTTTTGGATCGCCTCTGGGCATTAGAGGACGCACCTAATGAAGAAGTCGTGAGAGCGCATATTAAGCGCCTGCGCCACAAGCTGACAACTGTAGGAGTCCCGAAAGACGCAATCCAAACAGTCCACGGCTTGGGTTATCGCCTCAAGGAGCGATCGTGAATTCTAAAGCTCTCAAATACCGCTTATTTGGCACTTACTTGGCAATTATGGCAGCGCTCTTAGGAGCGTTTGCAGGAGTGACCTATTGGTTGTTTGCCCGTAGCCTCTACTGGGATTTAGATCAGCAGCTTACAGCGATGGCAAGAATCGCCGCCTTGAGTCTAGGCAAACAGAAGCATCCTCAAGTCGATTTAAATGATGATGTTTGGGAAGATTTAGAAGTTCGTGGCGTGACATTAGAGTGGTTTGATGCGAGAGGCGAACTTCTAGCCGCACAGGGAGGACACGGCTCGTCGCTGCCACCACAAGTCTCTGACTCAGTGCAGCAAATCGGACAGTTGCGCCAGTTAACCATTGCCGTTCGCAACCCCGAGAGTCAAACATCAGGACAATTACAGGGATATGTTCGAGTGAGTAAATCTCTCAGAACGGTGAATGAGTTGCTGGAAAAGTGGCGCTGGCGGCTGAGTATTGGTTTACTCACAGAGCTGGGGTTGTGTGGATTGGGCGGATTTTGGTTGACGCGCCAAACAGTCCAACCAATCGAACAAAGTTTGATGCGGGTCAAATGGTTTACTGCCAATGCCTCTCACGAACTGAGAAGCCCCCTGACAGTGATTAAAAGCAACATCGGTCTAGTTTTAAACCATCCAGAGCGAATTCATGCTGCCGATAAGAAAAGATTAGCAGCGATCGCCTGGGCTGCCGATCAAATGACAAATCTGATCGAGGATTTACTATTTCTAGCTCGTTCTGACCAAACTCAACAAATACCCTACTCAGCAAAGGTTCCTTTAGATCTAGAGCCAACATTAAAAAGTTTGGTAGAGTTATTTGAACCCCAAGCTCAAGCAAAAGAAATTCTACTGAAATCGGATTTAACTTCAGGGCTGTATGTATTGGGAGACATCGCTCACATCAATCGACTGTTCTCCAATCTAATCGCCAATGCAATTCAATATACCCCCAAGGGCGGGCAAATCTGGGTGAAAGCTCGCAGCCAAGGCACGCAGATCCAGATCGACATTCAAGATACTGGAATTGGTATTGCTACAGAAAATATAGATCGAATTTTCGATCCCTTTTGGCAGGCAGATGAGGCTCGTTCCTATCATTCAGGCGGCTATGGCTTGGGTTTAGCTATTGCTAAGACAATTACGGTTCAGCACTCAGGCAAGATTTATGTCAACAGCGAGTTGGGACAGGGAACCACCTTCACCGTCGTCCTACCCCTATCGTTCGCAGCTATATCCTAGGATAAGGGCGGTTAAAACCGCATCTACACAGCCGAAACCAATCGACTCAAGAAGTATTCACTCGATCTGATTCTCCCATCAGAAGGATCGGAGTTAAAGGTATGATGTAAGTATCATACTCAAGGGTAAGACGATGAAACAAAAAATAGCGGTCACTCTTGACGAAGACCTAGTTGTGTTTCTCGACACTGTTGCTTCTGGCAATCGCAGCGATTACATTAATTGCCTGTTGCGAGAACGGCGAAAGCAAATTCTCGAAGCTGAGTTGATTGCGGCGCTGAAGAGTGATGTAGTCGATCCAGACTATCAGGTTGAAATAGCAGTTTGGGATAGCGTCGTTGGTGACGGGATCGATTTAGCAGCAGGTAGCGTTGATGCCGAGCGGTAATCTGACCTATCGACGCGGGGAAATTCGCTGGGTCAGATTAAATCCGACTGTAGGAGCAGAAATTCAAAAAACTGGGTCTTGTCTAATCGTGCAGAACGACATTATGAACCAGTACGGACTACTGACCGTTGTGATTCCATTTCGACCAGGTAGTAAGCAAGCTCCTTACGTGGTGAATGTCAAAGCAACACAGAAAAATGGGCTAGATAAAGACCGCTTTTTAGACGTAGCTCAGATTCGTGCTGTAGATGGTCAGCGGGTGTTGAGATACTTAGGCGTGTTAGAAGAGCATTACTGGCAGCAAATTCGAGTGGCTTTGGATATTGTTCTGGGGTTTGCCCCATAATGATGGAGGAGATGGCTGAGAAAGACTGGAAGCCGCGATGAGGGCGGGCTTACATAGATCGGTTTTCTCTCTACAATCTTCCTAGCCGCCGCAGGGATAATAGAGACACAATGATAAATAGAAATACTTTTTGAGGTAAGCTATGTTTCCTTTTTGGGGTAGTAGCTGCTACGGTAGCGAACCTATGTCTCGCAAAAGCTTTTTAGAACGTAGGCTGCGGTTTCTCAAGTGGATGCGAGACGATCTAGAAACCAAATTAGCTGGCATCAATGCAGCTATTGGTAAAGTAGAACAGCAGTTAGGCGAAGATGAAACAGCTCAAGTTTGAAGTTATAGCTTGAGGGTATACTTGCACGCTACAACTGCGATCGCCTTAGTAGGTAAACATCATTACTGTCCCAGTGGAGCAACTGGGGCTTTTTTATGCATTTATAACATTAGGTTGATTTTTTGTTTGTAGATATTTATAGTTATTGGTGCTTCGACATTTGCGAATGAATTAATCAAGTAATTATAAAAATCAGATGTATTTCCAATTATCTCCGATTCTTGAGTGCTGGGGAGTGCGGTTAGCTGGTGCAATCGTAGGAGGCGCGATAACTTCGTTTAGCTTCGCTAACGCTTTTGGAAGTACTACGCTAGCTCAGGTTGTACCGGATAATACGCTAGGAGTAGAAAATTCTGTTGTTACAGATACAGGTAGCGGTGTAGATACAATTGCTGGTGGAGCCACGCGCGGGGGAAATTTATTTCACAGCTTTCAAGAGTTTTCTGTGCCTACCAACGGAGCAGCTTTTTTTAACAATGCTACAAATATTCAAAATATTCTCACCAGGGTTACAGGTAGCTCAGTTTCTAATATTGATGGTTTAATTCAAGCCAACGGCGCGGCTAACTTATTTCTACTCAACCCCAATGGTATAGTTTTCGGTCAGAATGCCCAGCTAAATATAGGTGGCTCGTTTGTAGCAAGTACAGCCAATGCAGTGCGGCTAGGGGAAACTGGGTTATTCAGTGCTTCTGAACCCGCCACGAGCAATTTACTTGCGGTCAATCCATCAGCTCTTTTCTTTAATGCGTTAGCGGCTCAACGGCAGATCGTCAACCAGTCGCAGGTATTCGGTCTGAATGGTGAAACAAACGTAACTGGTGGTCCAGTTGGGTTACAAGTGCCAGCAGGACAAACCTTGGCTTTGGTGGGAGGAGACGTACTGCTAGACGATGGTAATTTGACAGCCAAAGGTGGACGCATTGAAATTGGTAGTGTAGGAAGTGTTGGGGAAGTCAAACTCAACCAGTTAGAGGGAGATTTGACACTAGACTACAACTCCATTAATTCCTTTGAGGAAGTTCGTCTTGAGAATACAGCAGTTGTAGACGTTACTGCTGAAGGCGGTGGGAGTATCACTATCAACGCTGCCGACATAATTTTAGATAATAGCTCCCTTAGAGCTGGGATACTAAACAATTTCGGTTCGGAGGGCGCTCAAGCAGGAGATATTACATTTAAGGCTACAAATACAGTAACCGTTGCTAACAATAGCTACGTCTTTAACAACCTGCGCTCTGGAGCGTTGGGAAATACAGGAAACGTCAATATTGAGACTAAACGCCTAAGTATCAATGATGGGGCACAAGTAGCAGTCCTTAATTTTGGCGAGGGAAATACAGGAAACGTAAATGTCCGTGCTTCTGAAGCAGTAGAACTTAGAGGAGTTTCTGACGCTTTTACTGGCTTGTTTGCTCAAGTTGGGGAAACAGGCAAAGGAACAGCAGGTAACATATTTGTTGAGACCGGAAGCTTAAATATTAGAGATGGTGCAGCAATATCGGCAGCCACCTTTGGTGAGGGGAATGCTGGGAGAATAGAAATTAAAGCCCGTGACGTTGTTTCTTTATTCGGGCAGGGCAGAAGTTATATTGAAAATGATATTTCTTCTGAGGCAGTCGGTGATAGTGGTGGCGTAAGCATCGATACAGGTTCGCTGTTTCTCAGTGATAAAGCGTTGATTACCTCAAATGTTAATGGACGTGGAAATTCTGGAGGAGTAAATATTGTAGCTCGCGATCTAGTTTCTCTAGATGATCCAGGTGAGCTTGCCCTAGCTGGAGAACCCGGAACTCTAATTCTTAGCTCAGTTAACGATGGGGCAATAGGTAATGGTGGTGATATCAATATCAAAACAGGCTCTTTGCGCGTGTCCAATTCTCAAATAAATACCAGCACAGAGGGTGAAGGCGACTCAGGCAATATCACGATAGAGGCAAGAGATGAAGTGGCTTTATTGCGAAGTAGCGATATTTTCACTGAAGTCACTTCTCCTAGCGAAACCGATAGTGGCATGGGTGGGATTGGTAAAGGAGGAGATATCACGATCGAAACTGGTTCGCTACTGCTAGATGGCGGTTCTAACTTACGTGCCGATACCGAAAGTCAGGGTGATGCAGGCAATATAACCATTGAAGCGCGAAATAGCATCACGTTCAGCGGCAGCTCCGATCAGTTTACCAGTGGTGCTTTCACTCAAGTGGAACCATTAGCAGTGGGACGAGGAGGTGATATCAACATCATCACTGATACTCTATCGCTCTCTGGCGACCACGAAATTAACACCAGAACTCAAGGGCAAGGAGATGCAGGGAATATTTTTATCAAAGCAGACTCCATTTCTCTTGCAGGTCCCGAAGTCCGTATTATCAGTGGTGCAAGTCAGCAAAATCGGCTGGCTGGAACTTCAGGTAATGGCGGAGACATCAACATTATAGCTGGCTCCCTAATCGTAACCGATGGGGCGCAGCTATCAGCTAACACGGAAATTAGAGGAGCTGCGGGCAACATTAATATTGATACATCTCGACTTATCCTCGACAACCGAAGCACGATCAAATCTGAATCTCTTGCTGATATCGATGGTGGCAACATTAACCTCAACATCGCTGACTTCCTGCTTATGCGTCGCAACAGCAGCATCTCAACCAATGCAGGCACAGCCCAAGCTGGAGGAAATGGCGGCAATATCACCATCAATACACCCTTCATTGTTGCCTTACCTGGAGAAAATAGCGATATCAGTGCCGATGCCTATAGTGGCAAAGGTGGTAACATTAGTATCAATGCAGAAGCCATCTTTGGTATCCAACAGCGATCGCAACAAACACCCTTCAGCGATATCACTGCTAGCTCAGAATTAGGAGTGGATGGGACAGTGCAACTCAACTCACCAGAAGTTGATCCTAGCAGCGATGTTGTCGAACTACCCACAACACCAGTGGATGCTTCCGCTTTAGTAGCAACTGGATGTCCATCTGGCGCAGAAAACCGCTTTG
>ERZ1066118.582-NODE-582-length-31947-cov-8.733726_pt1 | contig 31947 bp, 23 predicted proteins | sample MGYA00382765_ERZ1066118 | MGnify/ENA primary metagenome ERZ1066118 (study PRJEB33369, sample SAMEA5778348) | biofilm metagenome | biome: Industrial cooling water; feature: Water cooling tower basin; material: Biofilm | place: United Arab Emirates | collected...
GTACTGGTCAAGCTCGATCGCGGGCAGGCATTCATCGTCCGCCGCCGCTCCAAGAGACGGGCCGATGACGGAGACCACTTCATCGTGCAGCTGTGAAGCATCTTGTGCGGCTTCAGCTCGTCCGTAATATTCGAACGACAACTGCTTGGCTTGGCAAGCATCAGGGCGACTAGCGGTTGCAGCTTTTGATCTGCTGCGCCCGAGCGGAGGATTGAAGGGCTTCATGGATCGTCTTGAAGGACGGCCCATTCCGCGATATGCAACAACCCGACATTTTTTTGTTGAGAATGAGTCCGATGCCCTCACGTCGACCGTACCCGCCCTGTCGCTACGCAGCCTTCAGGTCCGACTTGGGCTCAGTGCTGAGGGCTAGACGGAAGGCTGATCAGATTAAGCAGCAGACACTCGCGGATGTGATCGGCATCCAGCGTTCAAGTCTCTCCGCCATCGAAAACGGTAGAGCATGGCCCATGCCAGACACGCTGGAAGCTCTGATGCGCGAACTTGACCTCGACTGGTCGATGGTACTCAAGAAAGGAGCGACAAAGCCGCCTAATCAAGAAGTCGGAGGCACCGACGATGCTGATAGGCGACTGGATCTCGGGCGTGCACTTCGGTCCGGCCGTCTTCAGGAGGGCAGTAGCCTTCGGCAGGTTGCCGAGCGATGCGGTTTGTCCGCAGCGCAGCTGTCGAGACTAGAGCGGGGCCAGGCAACGCGGAGTCGCGTGTACGCGAATCATCCGAAGGACGGTTGGTTTGAAGGGTTCAAGCATCCGGAACTCGATCGCTTGCACCTGCTAGGAGAGTAAGCGATGGTCGCGCCGAGTGTGTTGAGGCCGTTTGCCCTTCCACTGAGACGCAAAAGCACAGGAGGCGGGCTGACCTCCTAGCGGCATCAAGCCAGCCGGCCGTGCGCGAAGCGCACACGCGGCAAACGTCCGCAAAGACCCATTAGCTGACGTACAGGTCCATTTGGTCAGTAGTCGAAAGCAGTCGTTCGTTCATGCCTCTCAGGCTGAAACTGGCTGTAGCAGACCGGCGGGTTTCAGAGTGTATCGGTTGATATCTGACGGAATGCCCTGCAAGTTCGCTCGCTCGTTCGAACAGATATGACAGCGGCGAAGGTCGAAGGCGGATGGCCTGATCAGAGCTCAACGCGATAGAGCCAGGCACGTGCGAGACCGGTCCCTGTCTTCGCGGAGTAACCCTCACTGAAAGGGAATACGATGCGCGCGCCGAGCAGGTCGCCCTCGAGCATGTGGTAAAGCGCGAAGCCGAGAGCCTGCGCCTTCGTTCCTAGCGGGCAAAGCATGAAGCTGGTGCTGCGATGTCGGGCGAGTCTCTGCTCGATGATCTCGCTCAGCACCGACGCCGTTCCAAACGGGTCATTTGCGGGTGCAAACGAACGGTGCGTCTCGGAGAAGTTGGGATCGCCGAGCTCGTCGGCCGCCCGCCGCGATCTCAGCACGCTCTCCTGATACATGTCGGCCCGCAGCGACGGGAGACCGAACACTTGGTGCTTCTCAGCTTTGTCTTTGTTCTCAGCTACTGCCGCGAGCAGGCGATCATCATATCCCATTCCTATGACTAGGAAGTCCTCGCCACCACGCATACTCGAAGCTCCCTCGAACCCCCGTACGGGACGCACCTCTAGGATGGAACCCGTTGAGAAGGGCGTCTTTTCCTTTAGCGCGTAGTGCCTTGGCTCCGCGTAAATCATGTCGAGGACACGAAGACCGAGGCGCTTTAAGTAGAGCGTGATGAACATCAGATGCGGGCGGAGAATTCCGGTGATGTCTATGCAGAGCCTTGTTCGCGAAACGTCGAGTTTCCCGTTCGCGAGCAGACCGTCGATCAAGGCCTTGCAATATATCGCCTCGTCCGCACCTGCCAATTCAAACATCTGCGCATTCGGCAGCTCGGCGCCGGAGAGCCCGTATTCCTCGTGGATGAGCCAGATCTTCTCCGTCGCGTTGACGTGCGCGTATAGCTCAACTGTTCGTTCGCCGAGGTTGAACGCCGAGAGGAACAGATCATAGCTGTTCGTGGCCTGCCAGCCCCGGGCGCCGAAGATCTCCTCACGCAAGTAAAGCCCATAGTCGTGTGCCATGGGCTTAGTCGCTGAAAAGGTCGTCTTGGTTGTGACTGTCGCCGCTGTTGGCGTAATCCTTGGCCGAGCGGCGGGCTCGATCGAAGGGAGCATTCATCCGGCTCCACCAGTCAGCCTTCACCTTTTCGAAAGTCTCGCCCATCTCTGGATCAAAGATCGCGTTCATCTCCGTCTCGTTAAGGGGTTTGATGCCTCTTCGCCCGGTGGCGAGCCCCCATTTGGGCACTAGCATCCTATTGAGCTGGAACTTGCCAGTGACCTGCTCTGAATTGCGCTCCGACTGTCCCCCCAAGATCTCTACGAGAAATGAATGATCGAGGGCGAGCCGCAGGTTTCTCTGAGAGATGTCGGAACCAACGCGTGCGCTCACACTAAAGCCGATGAGCGAGCATTCGATCGGGTTGTCGGCAAATCTGTTGATTCGGAAGAGTTCCGCCAGCCGGTCGATGGCGATGAGGATCGCTTGCCCCTCGCCCCCGGCTTTCCTCATGTTGTTGTAGAACCAGTCCGCCGCGGCAAGCGCACCCTTGCTTTCCGCATCAAGACTGATGCTGCCCGCTTCGAATGGTCGTTCACCCTGGAAGGTGGCCCAGTCGAAGGTCTGCTTCAGCAACGTGATCAGCGCCCTGGGCTGCCCCTCGGACATGCGAGTGAACTCGTCGAGTCCCCCGTAGTTGTTCCTGAAGGCGGCATCCCTGAACATCTGCGCGATCAAGTCCGACTTGTAGTGGTCAAGCTTCTGCCGATATCGCCCGGAGCTCTTGTTGCTGACGAACGCCTCAGAGTCAGACCTGACTGATGTCGCCATCTCTGCGAGGTTCAGGCCGTTCGCCCATGCATTGAACATGAGGAAAGTGTTGAGCTTCTCCAGAAGAGGGAAATCGGGGACGGCAATCGCGTTCATGATCGCCTGAACGTCGTCTCCGTTTCGGACCCCGTCGAAGCCACCCCGCGAAAGTCGGTTCGTCAACTGGTCCCTCAGATGAACCATATGCGGCCTGTTATGCGACGGCGCGCCCTTGACCAGCTTCATAAAGAACGGATCGAAGGGATCGCGCTTAGGCTCTTCAAACCAGTCTGCGAGACGTCGGTGCCTGCCAGCTATCCCTGTCGTTGACTGCGGCCAGAAGTTCTGAAGGCGCCGGTCAACCAGTAACGCCACAAGGTCCCTGTATGTCTTTTCGTTGCGCCGGAAACGGAGATCCAGCCGCAACTCCTCGAACTCGGAATCCCTGATGTTCTCCTCGCCGGCGCTCATCGTCGCGTGCGTCTTAATCCCGAACTGCCGTGCGCCGATCTTGAGTGTGGACGGGCCGCGGCGATCACGCACGAGCGTGTTGACGTGCTTTTGCTGAGCCTCAGTTAGATTCTCAAGCTCGTCCAGTTGATAGGCGAACAGGAAACCGCCTAGGTCACCGGAGGAACTCTGGAAAGCTTGCGGAATGCCGAAGATCAGCTTGCCGCGGCTCGCTGTCACGTGCGGCACTAGCTCGCCAGTAAAAGCGGCGTTGTTGACTTGGTAATCGAGCTCGCGTCTGCGCCGCTCAAGCTCATCGATCAAGGCGCCAATGTTAGTGACAGCGGGCGGATCGGAATCGAAGAGCCGGGCCACGGCCACACAAAACATCGGCTCGACATTATCTTGGGCGTCGCCGTCGAGTAGATCGGCTATCACTGCTAGCGCCGCGATCCCAAGCGAAAGCTCAAGATAGTAGGAGAACACCTCAAGCCAGGCCTCCTCAGACTGGCCCTTGCCTTGAAAGCGGCCGGTCTCGAGCCCGCTGCACAGGGTGTATATACCAACGTAACCATCACCCCGGGCGCCAGCGAGTGGACTTAGTTGATCTCTTTCGAAGCGCTTCTTCTGCAAGGCAAAGGAGGCGTAGCGCATAAGGTGCGTTTTGCCGCTACCCTTACTGCCTAAGATGAAGGTCGGCATCGGTGATGCGAACCTGCCAGCACTGAACAGCGAGTCCGGGCTGTCGGGCGGTGCGATGTCTACCCAAAGCTCCTGAATCTGATCGTCGCTTAGATCGTTTGCCTTCGTCAGGCTGAACGGGTTGCTTGGTGTTACGTTGGCCATCACCACGAAACTTTCGGATACCGGCGAAAGATGGGGCGCCAGGGTCGAGAAGCGGTATGGTCGCACCAAAATATAGGAAGACTGTTGTCCGGTGTATTATGAGCAAAGCCAATATAAAGCTGGCCGTCCTCATAGCCCAACGGGTGCGCGGGTATCAGTTGGCCCCCATACCGCCTGCAGGTAGCCTCCGTGGGCAGGCGAAGTGGGGCAATCTTCGGCTCGACGTAAAGACGTGAGTCCGGCGCGAAGGCTCGGAACGTGGGATCGAGTTCAACCACGGGATAGACCTCGTCGAACGCGGAGTGCGTGCGTAGATGTTCGATCCCGTCGGACAAGCCGAATATCGGATAGTAGTATGTCGTCACGCTCGGGCTGATGCTCTTGAGGGGCTTCACAATTCGGTCGGAGTACTCTCGACCCTGTTGTCCTGAGCCGCAGAGGTCATCGATAAAGACGTAGCGGGATATGTTGTGATTCTGGACCTTCAGGCCACCACCGGATCCGATGGCCGAAAGGTCGAAGATTTCCGAACCGTGTATGAAGAGGTCCTTCGGCAGGGCGTTCTCTTGGCGGAAGTAGTAGAGAAGCAGGGCACTGCTCTCCGAAGGGTTGCCAAGCGGAACGAAGCGGGTACGCCGCAACTCAGCGTCGACCATGCTGCCCACGGTGCTTAGAGCGGTCGAGGGATGCAGTGATGAGCGCACCTCCTTGGCGACCTGTGGACGGAAGGTGTCGCGAAACAGAGACCGGAGTAGGGCTCGAATCTCGTTCACCCCGAAATACATGAAGCTGGAAAGCAGCCGAAGAGCCTGGAGCTGCTCGTCGACCTCGGGATCATCGTGGTCCTCGAATTGATCCAGCCAGTCGAGCACCTCGGGCCAGTCGGCCCTTCGCTCCCAAATTGAGCTGTGCAGAGTCTTGATCTTGGACTGCAGCTCGTCAGTTATGGGATCATGGCGCGGCCCGCTACGCACCGGCGCTCACCCGCTTCAAGAGGAACACGGACTCTTGCTGGATCACTCCAGCAGTTCGGTTGCGCTTAGTCATCAAGCCCCGCGAGTCGATAGAGTCGACCAAATGAAGCTGTGTAGAAAAGCCGAGACCTTCAGCAATCCGTTGCAGGAAGAAGGGTGTGGGAAACTCGAGGCCCGTCACAAGATTGGGTCCGACGACAAGGATAAGGCTGCCGTCGTGCCTCATAGTGCGGGAAAGCTCAGACAACGCTTCCCGCATCTCCAGCAGGTAACGCTGTGCGATGCGTGCTCGAAGTGGGTTGCGCTCTGCTATGACGTTCAGGAGGCAATCGGCCTCGAGCACGCCCGTTCCCGAAGGCTCAAGCGCCTCGTCAGCGGCTAGGTGCTCACGCCCGATCGATCGTCGCTCGATTGGACGCAGTTTGCAATCAGGGGTCAGGCCCAGCCACCCGAGCGACAGACTGGAGGCACGGACGTACTTCTGAGCCCCGACATAGGGTGGTGAGGTGATCGCAAGATCGATGGAAGCGTCGGCAAGGCCGAGTGACCGCGCATCGGAGAAGATCTGCGGCTGATCGATCGCGAAACTTTGCCCTAGTTCGGGGCAACGCTGGATGTTCTGACTGGCGATGCTCCAGAACACCGCTCCCACATCGGTTTTGGCAAGCCGGCCCAGACGGCGGATGACCTCTTCGCCCTTTGCGCCGTATCTCGCACTTCGTTCCGGATTGATCTTTACCGGAACCGACAATCTGGGATCGGCATAGCTGACGCGCCTCACTGTTGCGGAGAAGCTGACGTCAAACACCGGCCGATGCTGTGGAGGTATGCTGAGTTCGATTGCCGTCTTCAACCTCCCCAAGCAATCGGAAATTCTGTCCGAGAACCAGTACTCGCGGTTTACGACGTCAGGGATCGTCGGCGATGCTGAGGGATAAGCGGCCATTACCTCTTCGAGTTGTCGCCGGGCGACCTCCCGAGCCAATGGCGTAAGCTTTGCCCTAGTGATTAGGCGCGCCAAAGGATTTGAGTCCGACCCTACCGGGCGCAGGCCGGCTAACGCCGCTTCGTAGAGTACCGTCCCGGAACCGCAGAACGGATCGAGCAGCGCGCTGCCGGCCACAGCGGGAAGTGCCGCAAGGAAAAACTGCGGAATATTGACCAGCAGCTTCGCAGGGTATGGATGAATCGCATGAGCGCTCTTTGCGGTCCCGCCATCAGACCGGACGAGCTGCCGGAAGTTGACCTCGACGGGCGATCCTTGGGATTCGAAGCGCGCAATCAGATCGAGTAGGCTGCTCTCAGCCGCCTCCCTCCATTCCGGCTTCCTAACGATGTTCAACATCAACTTGCCACCCTCCCGCACGGGATAGCCATCGAAGCAAATATGGCAACCGTTCGACAGGCTGGACTACGCACCCTTGATCCTACAATCGCGGCGCACTTGGAAGCATCCAATCAAATGGCTCCTAATGGGGAGGTCCGATGGCGTGCTGACGGCCGCGTGGGCCCTAAGCCGCACCAAACTTCGCACGGCCGAACGCGTGTTATTCGCCTCTGCCGACCGGAAAGCCTCCGTTCTGCTTTCCACCGCCTGCCGTCGCTCGGGCCGGCCGCTAGTGACTGTCCGCAATGAGTGGAAAGCTAACTTGCGGATGGGCTTGCCTTGGCTTTCGACGTGTCCCTAGTCAGTGTCCTGCGCCAAGCGCCGCACGACCCGTCGATTTGCTTTGGTCTGCTTCTTCGGCCGAGCCTTCTCCCGCTTTCCCGCCTTTGACACCTTCTGCGGTTGGGGAACCTCAAAGTGGGTTCGGAAGGCGTCAACAGCTTCCTCTAAAAGGCGTTGGCAATACTCCCACCGCTCCTTAGGCCCTCGGGTAGCTTTCACGTAAGTGGGGCAAACGGATGGCCAATTGGTATGCAAGAACTCCAAGGAGTAGCGGGCTGCCCTCGTGTAGTAGTTGAATGTCCACTCTTTCATCGCCTTATCCTGCGTATAAGCGATGGCGTTGTCTTCAATGACCCGTTCGATGAACTTCAGACCGTGATCGAAGACCGCAGATCTCTTCCCGGTCTTCTCTGCAAGAAAGACCGCTCGCCAAAGCGAGAACGATATCGAGACCAGTTCCTGCGCGCTCAGCGCATGCTGTTTGGTCTTCCACCGTTTCTCGTAGTCTTTGAGTAACAACCTGAGCTTGAGCGAGCACGCCTGGTTGCGATGCCTTGCATCCACCAGCCATTGAAAATGCTCGGTCCGATCCGTTTCGTCGATCACGCAGAAGCCCCCTCAAACTGTCCTTATCTGGTGATAGGCCGGTGTCCGCAATGGGTTGGAAGCGGTCATCAGCGAGTCAGATGAACCAAGGTCAGCAATTTGCCGGCGCTTACCGAAAGCTGCCCTTCCGCTTTCCACCATGAGCAGACTTAAGTTCCTGCAAGGGCCGCTCGGCGCTCACCAATCGTGGCTGCCACATTTTTCAGAATGCGTCGAAGGCGCTACAATCTCCTAGCCCGCAGCCATAAATCGGGGTCGTAGCGGATTCCGAATCCGCAGCCGGGCGGGAGGTGGAGTTCGCCGTCGACGGGGTCGATGACGGGGTCGTGGGCGAAGTCCAGGACGCGCGGCTTAGCACGGTACTCCTGATAGCCCCAGAGATTGCTGGCCTGGGCCGCGAAGTGGATCAGCTCCACCGTCTCGGCCCCATTGCGCGGGTAGTGCGGCGCTATTCCAACGTTCGCCGCGGACGCCATTCGCTGCACCGCCAGCGTGCGCAGCATTCCGCCATTGTACATGAAGTCGGGCTGGAGCACGTCGAGTCCGCGGTTCTCGATGTACCAGCGCCATTGCTCCATGCGGCCGTCCTGCTCCCCGCCGAGGATCGGAATGCGGACGCGGTCGGCGACCTGCTTTTGCATCTCCGGATCCTCGTGCGGGCAGGGTTCCTCGAAACCGGCGACGCCATGGGCCTCGAGCATCCGGGCGACCTCGATCCCGCGAGGCGCGTCGTAGGAGCCGTTGGCGTCGGCATAGATGGTGACTTCATCGCCGAGCCGCTTGCGGGCCAGGGCGACCACCGCTTCCGAGCGCCCGGGCGCGGCGTCCTGGTTGCGGCTCATGCGTCCGCCGACCTTCAGCTTGACGGCGCGCGCTCCTGTCCGGGCCATGGCGGCCTGCAGATTGTCGACCTCCTGTTCGGGCGACGTGTTCCGGTCCAGGCTGGAGACGTAGATCGGAATGCGGTCGCGGATCACGGGCCCCATGAAGTCGACGCAGCGCCGCTTCGCCCGCTTGCCGAGCAGGTCCCAGATCGCCAGCTCGAGGTGGCCGACCGCGGTCCAGAAGGCCAGGCCGGCGAACTTGTATTCGCGCCGATAGAGGGTCGCCAGGTGCGACTGCAGGTCGCGCACGTCCTTGCCGACGAATGCCGGTTTGGCGAGCATGTGGAACAGGCTGGTCACCTCCTCCATCCGGCTGTTGGCCTTGACCACGCCGTCGGTTCCATCGTCGGCCACCGCACGGACGAACTGGTGCTTGCCGTCGACGACCAAGATTTCGGCGCTGCGCAGGATCACGGGATCGGGAAGAAAGCGGCGGAAGTCGACCAGTGGTTGCTCGTCCTCGGGAAAGGCGAGCAGGCCGTCGGCTCGGCGGCGAGCGGGGGTGATCCCGGCGATGGCGGGTGAACCGGCCAGCGCGGCCATTCCGGCGATCAGCTCGCGACGGTGGAGCTTGCTCATGTCCCTACCTCACTCGGGCCTGGTCCGCGACGGCCACGCCCCTGAAATCGTTGACGTTGGTTCGCGTCGGTCCGGTCACCAGCAGGGCGTCGGCCGCGGCGAAGACATCATGGCTCCGATGCTCGGCCAATGCGAGCAGGGGGTCCACTCCGGCTTGCCTGGCCCGGGCCAGCGTGTCGGGCTCGAGCCAGGCGCCGGCACAAGGCTGGGTGCCGTCGATCCCGTCCGTGTCCGCCGCCAGCGCGTGGATCGGCCGTTTTCCTTCCACCGCGAGGCCGAGGGCGAGGAGATATTCGAGGTTCCGGCCACCGCGCCCGCGGACGGGACCAAGGCTGACGCTGGTCTCTCCGCCCGACAGGAGGACGGTTTCGGCCGGATAGGCCAGCGCCAGTTCCGCATGGTGAGCGCCCAGCTCCTTCGCCTCCCCCTCCAGGTCATCGCCGAGGAGCTCCGCGGTCCAGCCGCTTCGGGCCACCGCGGCAGCGGCGGCGGCGAGCGCATCGGCAGCGCGGGCAACCACGATCGTCGATCCGAATGGCCCGGGCGGAGGCCGGCTGCGCGGATCCTGGAGCCAGGCGGAGATCGCCGGTTCGGTCTGTAATCCGAAGCGGGGGAGGATCGCCGCCGGCTCATCGCCTTCTTCGCAAAGCTGGCAAGTCGGGCCGGACGCGACCAGGGAGGGGTCGTCCCCCGGAACGTCAGAGATCACGAGGGTCACCACCTCCGCCGGAAAGGCCGCCTCCCCCAGCCGCCCGCCCTTGATCAGCGAAAGATGCGCCCGCACACGGTTGATATCGGCAATCCGCGCACCGCTTGCCAGCAGGCGGCCCGTCAGATCTCGCTTCTGCCGCAGCGAGATGCCCGGGGGCGGCAGGGTCAGGAGGGCCGAGCCGCCGCCGGAGATCAGCGCCAGAAGCTGATCGCCCGCGCGGAGCTCGCTCGCCAGCTCGAGTGCCTGCCCGGCAGCGTCGAGACCGCGTTCGTCCGGAAGCGGGTGCCCCGCCTCGATCAGCCGCAGCGGTTCGGGCAGGGGCAGGCCGTGGCCGTCGCGGGTGATCACCAGGCCGGCATCGAAGCGACGCACGCGGGCGGCGGCGAGAGCCATGGCGGCGGCGGCCTTGCCGACTGCGATCAGGACCGAGCGGCCAGGCGGTGCCGGCGGGATATGCGGCGCGGTGCAGGCCTCGGCATCGACGGCCGCCAGAGCCGCCTCCCAGGCGGCTCTCAGGACGGCGTCAGGGGCGGCCCGGCGGTTCAATGCGGGCCGGCTCCAGGCGGGGGGACAACAGGTGGATGGCCAGCAGTGCGAACAGATAGACGGAGCCGATGGCGACGAAGATCGGCGTATAGCTGCCGACATCGTCGAGCACGCCGCCGACGTAGCGGGCCATCAGCATGCCGCCGATCGCACCGGCCATGCCGCCGATCCCGACGATCGAGGCGACCGCCTGACGCGGCATGACATCGGACGCAAGAGTGAACAGGTTGGCGGACCAGCCCTGATGCGCCGCCGCGGCAAGTCCGATGATCGCCACCGCCACGAACAGATTGTCGGCGAACACCGCCAGGCTGACCGGAAGCACGCACAGGGCACAGATCAGCATGGCGAACTTGCGTCCGGCGTTGACGCTCCACCCGCGTCCGATCAGGTGCGAGGACAGCCACCCACCGCCAATGCTGCCGACGTCCGCAAGCAGGTAGATGGCGACCAGCGGCAGCCCGAAGGTCTTGAGGTCGAGGCCATATTGCTTGGAAAAGAAGTCGGGCAGCCAGAACAGGAAAAACCACCAGATCGGGTCGGTCATGAACTTGCCGACCGCGAACGCCCAGGTCTGGCGGTAGCGGAGCATGGTTCGCCAGGGCACCTTGGTGGTGGGCTCGGGCGGGTCGGACTGGATCAGCGCCAGCTCTGCGGGCGACACGCGGCGGCTTTCGGCGGGCATCCGATAGATGGCCAGCCAGGCGATCAGCCAGAAGAAGCCGAGCGCGCCGGTGATCAGGAAGGCCCATTCCCACCCCAACGACAGGGCGATGGCGGGCACCAGCAGCGGCGTGACGATGGCGCCGACGTTCGAGCCGGAGTTGAAGATGCCGGTGGCGAGCGCCCGCTGCTTGCGCGGAAACCATTCCGCCGTCGCCTTGATCGCCGCCGGAAAGTTGCCCGCTTCGCCAATTCCCAGCGCAAAGCGGGCGATGGCGAATTCCGCAACGCTTCGGGCCCCGGCGTGCACCATGGCGGCCAACGACCAGACGGTCACCGCCAGTGCCAGCCCCCAGCGCACGCCGATCTTGTCGATCAGCCACCCCACCCCTGCGAGGCCGATGGCGTAGGCCGCCTGGAACCAGAAGACGATGGTGGCATAGTCCCGCTCCGACCAGCCGAATTCCCCTTGCAGGGTCGGCTTCAGGATGCCGATCACTTGACGGTCGATGTAATTGATCGTCGTGGCGAAGAACAGCAGTGCGCAGATGATCCAGCGATGCCGGGTCACCAGGGCTCCGGGGCGGGAAAGGGTCGCCACCGTCAGAAGGTCGCGCGGACGCCGAGCTGGAACGTCCGGCCGTAGCGTTCGATCTCCGAAAAGAAGCCGCCGTTGCGATCTCCCCGATAGCTCACCTCGTCGCGCTCATCGGAAAGATTGATGGCGTCCGCGTAGAGCTGGATGCCGCGAGTTACGTTGAAGCGCGCATTGAGATCGAAGCTGAGATAGGCGGCACGGATCTCGTCCAGCGGGCTCACGCTGGCGATCGAGTCCACGTTTTCGCTGCGGTAGGTCGCCGACCCGCGCAGGCTGAACCTCTTGTCCTCATAACCGAGGGAGCCGTTAAGCACCCATTTCGGCTGGTCGGGAAAGGCGAAGGTCCCTTCGCGCACGTCGATCCTCGCCTTCGACTTGACCCAGGTCGCGCTGACGCTGGTGAAGAGGCCGTTGAGCGGCCGCGGGAGGAACGTGTAGCTTTGCGAGTAAGCGAATTCGACGCCGTAGATGGTGCCTACATCGCCGTTGAGCGCGACCTCGACGTCGTTGAAGACGAAGCCGCCGGGAATTGCATCGGGCAGGGGAATGTCGACGCCGGGAATGGTCCGGATGTCGATATTCTGCAGGTTGGTATCGACGATGAAGTTGGTGATGCGCTTGTAGAAGACGCCGAGGGTCAGTCCCGTGTTGCGGTTCGGATACCAGGCCACCGACGCGTCGAACTGAAGGGCGCGGGCGGGGTCCAGTGACGGGTTCTGAAGGTCGATGCTTCGTTCGTCGCCGTCGTCCAGCGCCGACTGCACGTTCCGCGTGTCCTCGAAGTTCGGACGCTGGATCGCGCGCGATGCGGCCGCCCGGAAGACGATCGTCGGGCTGAAGTCGTAGCGCAGGACGACCGACGGCAGCCACTCGGTGAAGTTCTTGGTGGCGGTAGGAAGCGCGATCGTCTGGTCGGGGAATGCCGATCCATCCGAATCGTAGACGAAATTGCCGTCGGAGCGGAAGCGGGTCCGCTCGACCCGCACGCCGCCGACCAGGCGGAGGCCGTCCGACAACTCCAGCGAGCCCATGGCATAGCCGGCAAGCACCCGCTCGCGGCTCTCGTAGTCCTCGCGATTGCTGTTGACGAAGACCCCCGGCTGCCCGGCAACAGCGGGCCTGATCTGATCGAGGAAGGTGTTGAGTTCGGACAGGACCGGGAAGGCGCCGTAGAGCGGCAGCTTCGTGTTGTCCGGGACGAAGGTCTGGAAACTGGCGAGCGTCTCGGTCCGGCTGAGCGGCGCGCTTCGGGCCGCGAAGTCGAACTCGTCCACGTCGGCATTCTTGGTGCGCTGGCGATATTTGGCGCCCGCCTTCAGGAAGCCGCGTCCACCGGCGAGGTCGCGCTGAAGGTCGCTTCGGAGGGTGTAGATCTCGTCCTCGCCGGTTTCCGCGTCGATGAACAGCTGCTCGAACAGGAGGTTGGACGGCACTCGCGGGTCGGAGCCGGCATTGGGAGTGAAACTGGTATTGGTCGGCCGGCGGATACCCGGGCCGTAGGTGATGTCGACGCTGTTCTCGTCGGCCGTGTAGGTGCTGAGACCGTTGCGTGCCTGGAACCGGGCCCTCACTCCTGGGCTTTCCCGGGTGGTGCGCGACCAGTCGCCCTGCAAGTTGAGCTTCCAGACTTCCTGAAGGCGCGTTTCGCCGCCGACGGACGCCGTCCAGACGCGATCCGCGATCTCCTGCTGGAAGATCTGCGTTTCGAAGCGCACGCCGTCCAGGGTTCCAGTGCCGGGCCCGGCCGCCCGGACGTCCCTGCGATCGGTCACCCGGCGATATTCGCTTTCTTCCTGGAAGCGATTATCGCGGTCGGTAATGCGGGTGTGGGTCGCCCGCAGGAAGAGGAGCTGATCCTCGCGTGGCTTCCACTCCAGGTTGACGGTGCCGCCGACCCGTTCGCGCGTGCCGATCTTGATCCGGACGTCGACTTCCTCCGGGCTCAGGAAGAAGCCCTGATCGTTATTGCAGCCCTGCTCCGTCACGTTGGCGAAGGCCAGTGCGTTGCTCGTCTGACCGGAGCGGACGCAGCGCAGTCCCTCGCCGTTGAGGAGCTGGTCGCTCTGCACCTTGCGGTCGAAGTAGCTGCCGGCGATGGCAAGGCCGATCGTGTCGTCGGCGAACCGGCGCTTGAAGCTTGCGGACAGCTTCGGACTGAACTTGTCGACGATCTCGTTATAGCTTGTCTCGACGCGGGCCTGCAGCTGGTCGCCGCGGTCGAACGCCGACAGGGTCTTGATCTCGATCGTTCCGCCGATAGCGTCGCCGTCCAGGTCGGGAGTCAGGGTCTTGGTGACGACCACCTGGTCGAGGAGGTCCGCCGGCAAGATGTCGAGCGCGACGGCCGCGTCCCCCTTTTCGGTCGCTCCCAGCCTCACCCCGTTCAGGGTCACGTGGTTGCAGGCAGCGTCGGGCCCGCGAATGCTGACGACCCGTCCTTCGCCCTCGTTCCGTTCGATCGACACGCCGGGCAGGCGCTGCAGCGACTCGGCCACATTCTGATCGGCGAACTGGCCAGCGTCGTCGGCGGTGATGGCGTTGGCGACGCCGTCCTGCCGGCGTTCGATGTTGCGGGCCTCGTTCAGGCTTCCGCGGGTGCCGGTCACGATAATGACGTTGCCGTCGGTTCCCGGCTCCGGCGCGGTGGTGTCGGTCGGCGCCGTGCCCGCCTGCTGCTGCGCCCACGCCGGCGCCGAAAAACCAACCACTATCGCCAGCATGCTCGTGGCATGCAGCATCCGATCTCGCCGCATTATCCTCTCCTCCTCCGACCCACACGAATGGTCTTGCCAACACAGCGTGTTTGTCAGACTTGTTACACAATGCTGGTCAGGCCAATTTGTCAACCATGAGGTGATCCCGATGTTGAGTTTGCTCTTGGCCGTGGCCGCGGCTGCGGCGCCGACATGCGACGTGGTGACGTACGGCGCCCGCCCCGGCGACGGCCGAAGCGACTCGCAAGCATTCGATCGCGCCATCCGCGCCTGCGAAGGCCGGGGCGGACGGGTGGTGGTTCCCGCCGGGACGTTCGACCTCGGCCAGGTCCGGCTCGGCTCGGACATGGAGTTCCACCTTGCCGGCGGAGCGGTCCTGAAGGCATCGACCCGGCTGGAGGACTTTCCGGCCGTGCCCGCGCTGGACGGACACCGGGCGTTCGTCGTGGCGACCGGCGCCACCAACCTGCTATTGAGCGGGAGCGGCACCATCGACGGTTCGGGACCGGCCTATTGGAGCGCCGTGCGGCTGACCGGCTACCGCGATACGGAGCTGGCGCCCGACGCCGACGTGCGCCGCTTCCGCTTCGGCCTTGCCGTGCAGGGCTGCCGCAACCTTCGAGTCCGCGACCTCACCGTCCGCGACACGCCGATGTTCCTGATGGCGGTCAAGGACTGCGATGACGTGGTGATCGACGGCGTGACCCTGACCGCGCCCGACGACAGCCCGAACACGGACGGGCTGCAGATCATCGACTCGTCCGACGTGCGCGTCTCCAACTGCAATATCGCGGTGGGCGACGACGCGATCGTCACCAAGGCGCGCACCCGGATCATCGAGCGGCTGATCGTCACCGGCTGCCGGCTCCGTTCCGACGACGGCGCCATCAAGTTCGGGACGCGATCCGAATCCGGCGTGCGCGACAGCATCTTCTCGAACATCGTGATCGACGAGTCCCGCTATGGCATCGCGCTCTTCATGATCCATGGCGGCGTGTACGAGAACAACCGCTTCAGCGACATCCGGATCGCCACCGGCGGCCGCCACCCGCGCCACTATGCAGTGTTCGTCGATGTCGACAATCGGGCACCGCAGCGGGGCCTTGGCCGGATCAGGGGGCTGACCTTCTCGGGCCTGGACATCACCACCGGTGGCAACATCCTGATCGGCGGCCATCCCGCGGCGCCGGTCGAGGATCTGACGCTGAGCGATATCCGCATGCGCGTCACCGGCGCCCAGGACCTCGCCCGCACCGCGTCGAAGCCGCGGGGCAATCGCCGGTTCAATGCGGTCCCCGGCTCGCCCGATCACTCGGCGGTCGCGGCCCACGTCGTGCTCGGCGATGTGCGGGGCGCCACCATTCGCGGCCTCGACGTGAGCGGTAGCAGCGCGAGCGACCGGCGGCCCGCCCTTGCCACGCCGTCCAGCAGCGGCATCCGCGGCGAGCTGTCGTCCGATGTCCGCTGACCCCACGCGCCGGGCCCTGCTTGCGGGCGGGCTGGCCGCCATCGCGGCGCCGGCCCTGGCGCAGGGCATCGTTGCCGAGCGGGACTCGAGCGGACGCCTGCGTTTTCCCGATCCGCGCCGCGCCCCGCCTATCGACTTCGCCCGCTTCGTCCCGCAGCCGGTGCGGATCGAGGCGGTGGAGATGTGGCGAACTCCGGGCGACAACCGCCTGGTCCGGGTGCGCTCAGTGGACGGCGCTGAAGGCGTCGTGCGCGCTTCCACCAAGGCCGAATCGACGCACGAATTCTTCACCCGCTACGCCGTCCCGCGCTTCACCGGGCAGGACGCCCGAACGCTGCCGGACCTGATCCGGCGCGCGGCGCGTGAGGATTATGAGGTCGCCGGCCTCCCTTACTGGTCGGCGCTGGGGCAGGTGGAGCTTGCGGTCTGGGACCTGCTAGGCCGCGTCGCCCGGCGCAGCTGCGCCGAGATGATCGGCCCGGTGCTGCGCCGGTCCATTCCCGTCTACATGTCCTCCAACAAGCGCGACACCAGCCCCGAGGAGGAGGTCGCCCACCTGCAGCAGCGGGTGGCGGAGACCGGGGCCCGGGCCATCAAGCTCAAGATCGGCCGCCGCATGGGCTACAACGACGATGCCGCGCCCGGCCGGTCCGAGCAGGTCATCCGCCTCGCCCGCCGCAGCTTCGGCGATCCGATGACCATCTACGCCGACGCCAACGGCGCCTACGATTCGATCCGTGCCCTCGAGGTTGCGGCCATGCTCGAGGATCATGGCGTGGCGATGTTCGAGGAGCCGTGCCCGTTCGAAGACTTCGACATGACGCGGCAGGTGACCGAAGCGATGCGCAAGCGCGGAAGCCGGCTGAAGATTGCCGGCGGCGAGCAGGATTATGCGCTCGAGCGCTGGCGTTGGCTGGCCGAGCGACGCGCCCTCGACGTGGTGCAGCCCGATCTGATCTATGCGGGCGGGATCGTCCGCAATCTCGCCATCCTGCGGATGACCCGGGCGGCGGGGCTGCGCTACAACCCGCACTTTCCCCGCTCGGGCGCCGACACCGCGCCCATGCTGCACCTTTGTGCCGTCGCGCCGGACCTGTGGGGCTATCAGGAATATCGCTCGCGCCCCGACCGGCAGGACTATGGGCACGAGCCGGTGCTTGCGCCGAAGAACGGTGAGTTGCCGGTGCCGCTCGGGCCGGGCTGGGGCATCGATTACGACCCGTCGATCTGGCGGACGGCGGAGAGGCTGTAGCCGGTCGCGCGCCTTACCCGACCTCGGTTTCGAGGCGGATGCGCGCATGCATCACGCGGTCGAGGGGGTAGCCCCACATGATCAGCGCGGACAAGGCGACTCCGATGAGCGGGATACCGGCCATAACTGCGCGCAGGCCCCACAGCGTCGCCTCCGTCTGCGGCTGGTTGGGAACATAGGCGATTGCCGTCAGCAGCAGTCCCAGCAGCCAGCCGTTGATCCCCAGCGCAAGCTGCTTGGCGAAGCTCGCGAAGCCGAACACCTTGGCGTCGTGCCGAGCGCCGGTGCGCCACAGATTATACTCGACCGTATCGGGAAGCATGGCCCAGAACAGCACCTGATAGGCGATGTTGCCGGCCGAGATGAGGCCGATGAGGAAGGCCGCGACGAGCGGATCGCGCGAGGTCGAGAAGAAGAACAGGCTGTAGCCCACTGCCGAGACGATGTTGGCGCACAGCCACGCGCCTCGCTTGGACAGTTGCCGCGCTGCCCACGCCCACACGGGTGCGAACAGCAGGTTGATGATCAGCGCGAACGGTACCAGCCGCGGAACCAGGTCAGGCCGGCCGAGGTCGTAGGTGACGTAATAGACCAGGCACTTGTTGGTCATGGTGAAGGCAAGCGAACTGACCACGATGCAGGCGAAGACGCGCATCAGCGGCCCGTTACCCCGCGCAATTTGGGCGGTCGCGCGAAGGTCCTCCACGACGCCGGACAGGCGGAAGCCGCGGGGGTTCGTGTCGGCGAGATGCAGCGGCTCCGACGTGCTTGCGAACACCAGCCAGAAGAAAGGCAGCGAGATCAGCCCGGATAGAAAGGCGGCGAGAACGTAGGTCCCAGCCTCGTCGCGGCCGAGCCAGCCGATCAGGGTCGGCATGGCAAAGGTCACCACAGCGCCGCCGGCAAAGGCGAACACCATCCGCCAGCCGGCGAGCGACGCGCGCTCGTCCGAATCGAGGCTGATCCGCGCGGACAGCGAGGAATAGGGGATGGAGACGACCGAATAGGCCGTGCGCAGGAAGATCTGGCTGAGCAGGGCGTAGAGGAACAGCCCGAGCTGCGGCAGGTCGGGCAACAAAAAGCAGAGCGCGAAGGCGATCACCACGACCGGGGAGGCGAACAGCAGATAGGGCCGGTAGCTGCCCCAGCGGGTCCGGGTCCGGTCGGCGATGGCGCCGATCGCCGTGTCGGCGAAACCGTCCCAAAGGCTGGCGACCAGGAAGACCGTGCCGGCCAGCGCCGCGTCGAGGCCGAGCACGTCGGTGTAGAAAGGGAGAAGGAGCAGGTTCAGCGCCTGCCAGAAGATGTTGAAGCCGAAGTCCCCCGCCGCCCAGCCGAACTTGGCGCGCGGCGCAATCCGGGTCGTGGCGCTCACCGCCACAGCTCGCGCAGGAGCCAGGCGGCACGCTTGGGCTGGCGATCACGGGTGAACACGCCCTTGTGGTTCAGCACCGCCCGGCGATGATGCTGGGCCGTGCGGAAATCGGCGAAGTTCCAGACGTGTCCGCCGATGCAGGCCGGATGCTCGCGGATCACCTGCCAGTAAGCGGCGATGAGGTCGGCCTGATATTCCTCCGTCCACATCTGGTCGGTGGTCGAATGCCAGCCAGCCACCGCATCCGCCCCGAATTCGGCCACGAAGACGGGTTTGCCGTGCACCGCGACGGCATCCAGATCCTCCTTGAACCGGGCCGCCCCCCGCGCGATCTGCCCCGGTTCCGAATACCAGCCGTGGTAGCGGTTGACCGTGACGATGTCGGAATGGGCGAACGCGGGATCGTCGTTGCCGGCATATTGGACGTTCGCATGGGTCAGTGGCCGCGTCGGATCGAGTGCGCGGGCGTGGCCGAACAGCTCCGCCCAATAAGGTCCGGATCGCTCGCGATACTCAGCCTCGCCGAGATAGCCCGGCTCGTTGGCGAGCGACCAGCCGATCACCGACGGCCGATTGCCGTCGCGGGAAATCAGCGCCTCGACCGCCGCCTTGTGCGCGGCGAGCGTCGCGGGGCCGGTGAGGCGGAAGTCGAGGTTGATCGAGAAGATCTCGGAGATGACCAGCAACCCGCACTCGTCGGCAAGGTCGAGGAAGCTCTCGTCATAAGGGTAATGGGATGTGCGCACCGAATTGGCGCCGATCCAATCAAGCAGGCGAAAGTCCTTCACCAGCAGCGGCAGGTTCAAGCCGCGCCCGTGAACGGGGCTGTCCTCATGCTTGCCGAACCCGCGCAGCTCGACCGGCTCTCCGTTGAGAAGGAGCCGGGTGCCCTCCACCCGCACCTCGCGGATGCCGATCCGCTGGCGCACCGTATCGCGAACCTCGCCCCGTTCGTCGAGCAGCTCGACGCTGAGGTCGTAAAGCGCCGGATCGGCGGGCGACCAAAGGCGGCAGGGATCGACCCGCAAGGCAAGCACCGTTCTCCCATGCCCGTCCAGCCCGGCTTCCGCCGCGATGCAGGAGCCATGGCCCGAGACGATCGCTCGGCAGGCCGTTCCTCCCTTCGCCATCACCGCCACCGTCACCTCGCCCGGCAGCACGGTGCGAACGCGGCCGTCCGTGATCCTCTCGCGGGGAAGAAGCAGCAGGTGTACGGGCCGGTTGAGGCCGCCGTAGGGAAAGAAGTCGAAGCGGACGGCGGGCAGATATTCGTCCTTGCGCCGTGCTTCGCGCAGGTAATCCTCCTGCGTCACCCGCTGCGTCGGGCCCTCCTCCGGGAGGAGGTTGGACACGCGGACGACCAGTCGATGGCTGCTTCCTGGCCGGACCAGCTCCGTCACGTCGAGCTCAAACGGCAGCATCGCCGGTCCGCTGCGGCCGGCCGGTTGACCGTCGATCCACACCTCGGCCTCGTAATCGGCCGAGCCGAATTGAAGCGCGACAGCGCGCCCAGCGGCATCAGCGGGAACGAACAGCTCGGTTTCGTACCAGGCATCGCCGACATGGTTCATCCAGCCGGCCTCGGCCAGCTGCTCGTTCCAGCTGCCCGGCACGGCGATCGGCAGGGACTCCGCCGGCAGGCCGTTCGACCAGTCGCCGTCCATCTTGGAAATTCGCCAGAGACCGCCCAGGTCGATCGCCTCGCGATGGTGGTTGCGCTGCGGTCGGATCACCGGACGCAGGGCTCGGGCCGGCTATGGACGACGCCAATCGGCATCATCACCTTCGGGATCAGCGCGCCCGGATGGCGGACCACCGCTCCTGCCAGCCGATTGGCGCTGGTTCCCGCCGCCACGACGTCCAGTCCGGCCAGGCGCGAGGCGAGATAGGCGGCGTTGAAGCTGTCCCCCGCACCGGTCGTGTCGCGAGCCTGCAGGCGCTCGGGTGCCGGCACTGCCTCCACCGTCCCGTCCGCCGCGGCGACGCAGCCGTCTACGCCGAGTTTGACCGCGACCTCCTTGACTCCGACCTGCTGCCAGCGCCGGATGCAAGCGGCGGCGTCTTTGTCGCCGAACAGGGCTTGGTCGTCCTCGAGCGTCGGCAGCAGGATGTCGGCATTGCGGGCGAAGCTCAGGAGGGCAGCGCGGGCGGTTTCCGGGCTGCTCCAGCCGCGCGCGCGATAGTTGGTGTCGAACGCGACCTTGCCGCCGTTGCGGCGCACCGCCGCCGCCAGTGCTTCGACCCGGGCGCGGCCCACCGCATCGAACAGCGAAAGCGTGATGCCGGACAGATAGAGAAGCTTCGCATGCTCGGCCGATCGCATCGCTTCGCCGGCGCCCGGGCAGTCAAAAAAGGCGCGCGCGGCCGACTGGCTCCGCCAGTAAGTGAAGCTGCGCTCGCCCCCCTCGTCGACCCGGATAGCGTAGAGGCCCACGATCCGCTCCGGATGAACAAGGACGCGCGACACGTCGACGCCTTCCTCGACGAAGCCGGCGCGCATGTCACGGCTGAACTCGTCGGTTCCGATGGCGGTCATGTAGCCGACCTCGCAGCCCAGGCGGGCCATGTAGGCGGCGACGTTGAAGCTGTCGCCGCCAAACGCCAGCTGCCACGATCGCGTGCCGATGACGGTGCGGCTGAGTTCCACCATGCACTCGCCGAAAGCGATGACGGAGGGGCTCGTCATCACCAATTCCACATGGTGCCGTCCTGCAACCGGGCGACCGGCAGATAGGCGGGCTTGTAAGGGTATCGGGCAGCCAGTTCCTCGTCGATGTCGACGCCGTGACCCGCCGTGTCACCGGGGTGCAGGTAGCCATCCTCGAACTGGTACGAATGCGGAAATACCGCGTCCGTCTCTTCCGAGTGGCGCATATATTCCTGTATTCCGAAATTGGGCACCCAGCTGTCGAAGTGGAGCGCCGCGCCCATGGTCACGGGCGACAGGTCCGTGGCCCCGTGGCAGCCGGTCCGGACGCCATGGATGGCGGCGAAGTCGGCGACCCGCCGGAGGTGGGTGATTCCGCCCGACCCGACCACCGTCATGCGGATATAGTCGATCAGCTGGTTGGCGATCAGCTCCTTCGCGTCCCACAGCGTATTGAAGATCTCGCCCACCGCCAGCGGGGTGGTGGTGTGCTGCCGGATGAGGCGAAAGGCGTCCTGGTTCTCGGCCGGGGTGGCGTCCTCGATCCAGAACAGGTCGAACGGTTCCAGCGACTTGCCGAGCCGGGCCGCCTCGATCGGGGTCAGCCGATGGTGCACGTCGTGGAGCAGCGCCGGCTCCGCTCCGAACGTCTCCCGAAGGCGCTCGAACAGGCTGGGGATGAAGTCGAGATATTTGCGCGTGTCCCACCGGGTCTCCGTCGGCATGGCCGCGTCCGCCGGTTCGTAATGAAGCACCCCGCGCCCGACGCCATAGGCGAGGTCAAGGCCGGGGATGCCGGATTGCGCCCGGACCGCTTTGTATCCCATCTCGAGATAGTGGCCGACCGCTTCCACGGTCGATCCGAGATCGGCGCCATTGGCGTGACCGTAGACCAGCACGCCCTCCCGGCTCTTGCCGCCGAGGAGGTCGTAAAGCGGCATGCCGGCCATCTTGGCCTTGATGTCCCACAGGGCGACGTCAACCGCCGCGATCGCCCGCATGGTGACCGGACCGCGCCGCCAATAGGCCCCGCGGTAGAGATATTGCCATAGATCCTCGATCCGGCGGGGATCGCGGCCGATCAGCAGCGGGCAGACATGCTCCTGCAGATAGGCGACCACCGCCAGCTCACGGCCGTTCAGCGTCGCATCGCCGATCCCGTACACGCCCTGGTCGGTCTCGAGCTTGAGCGTGACGAAGTTCCGGCCTGGGCAGGTAACGATCACCCGCGCTGCACTGATTTTCACGGGGTGACTCTCCCTCCACGAGCCTGGCTCGTCAGAAAAAGCTATGCCGACGCATATTGGCCTGTCAAATATCTTGCATTGTCCTGACCAATTTGTTTTCGAGTCGCGCATGTCCACAACCGGCCGCACCGCCCGTTCCGCTCGTCTCTACCAGCAGGTCGCCGAGCGCCTTGCGCAATCGATCGCCGCCGGCACCCACGGGCCGGGAGACCGGCTCCCGGCGGAGCGGGAACTCGCGGCGAGCTTCAAGGTCAGCCGGCCGACCATCCGTGAGGCGATCATCGCGCTGGAGCTCGACGGGCTGGTCGAGGTTCGGCTTGGCGCGGGCGTCTACGTCACCGATTCTCCGGAGGTCGCCAAGCCGGTGGGGATGGACATCGGCGCCTTCGAACTGACCGAGGCCAGGCTCCTCATCGAGGGCGAGGTGGCGGCGTTGGCGGCGACCCTCATTACCGACGAGGAACTGGCGGGCCTTGAACGGCTCCTCACCGAACTCGAGAAGGCCAATGATCGCGGCAAGGGCGAGGAGGCGGTCGACCGGCGGTTCCACCAGGCGATTGCCGATGCCACCAAGAATGGCGCCATGTCCGACATCGTCGACCGGCTGTGGACCATCCGCAACCGCTCCCCGCAATCCGTCCGCACCTTTGAGAAGAGCCGGAGCAAGGGCTATCAGCCGGTCCTTGCCGAACATCGGGCGATCGTCGACGCCCTGAGAACGCGCGACCCCAGGCAGGCTCGGGCCGCCATGCGCGCCCATTTGTCGCGTGTGCTCGACTATCTGCTCGACGCCACGGAGGTGGAGGCGCTGGCCGAAGCCAAGGCCAAGGCCAAGGCCACGCGGACCCGCTTCGCCCGAAGCAAGACCGACGTCTGATGGCCACGGCGCTGCACCTAGATCCCGATCGCCTGTTTCCGCCCGACCCGACCACTCGGGCTCTGGCGCGGGCGTTGTACGCAGGCGTGGCGGACCTGCCGATCGTCAGCCCGCACGGACATACCGACCCGGCCTGGTTCGCGGACAATGAACGCTTCGCAAACCCGGCGGAACTGCTGCTGGTCCCCGATCACTATCTCTACCGCATGCTGTTCAGCCAGGGGATCGCGCTGGAACGGCTGGGTATCCGACCGCTGGACGGCGACCCTACCAACGTCGAGCGCGACCCGCGGGCGAGCTGGCGTCTGCTGGCGGAGAACTATCACCTGTTCCGCGGAACCCCTTCCCGGATGTGGCTGGATCACGTCTTCGCCGAGGTCTTCGGCATCGCCGTGCGCCTCGAGCCGGAGACGGCGGACCTTTACTACGATCGGATCGAGGAGGCGCTAGCCTCGCCCGCCTTCCGCCCCCGCGCCCTGTTCGAGCGGTTCAACATCGAGGTTATCGCCACCACCGAGTCGCCGACCGACCCGCTGCCGTATCACCGCAAGCTTGGGGAAAGCGGCTGGTCCGGGCGGGTGATCACCACCTTCCGCCCCGATCCCGTGCTGGACCCGGAGTTCGAGGGCTTTACCGACAATCTGCGCCGCCTGTCCGAGCTGACCGGCGAGGACGCCTTGTCGTGGCACGGCTATCTCGCCGCCCTGCGCAACCGCCGGGCCTATTTCGCCTCGCTCGGGGCGACGGCCACCGATCATGGTCACCCGACCGCCCGAACGCTGGACCTGCCGGAAGCGGAGCTGGCCGGCCTGTTTGCCAAGGCCGTTGCCGGGCAGGCCGATGCGGAGCAGGCGGAGCGCTTCCGGGCGGGCATGCTGACCGTCATGGCGGGGATGAGCGTCGAGGACGGGCTGGTGATGCAGCTCCATCCGGGATCACGGCGCAACCACAATCCGCGCCTGTTCGCCCGCTGGGGCCGCGACAAGGGCGCCGATATTCCCACCCGAACCGACTATGTCGATGCGCTGCAACCGTTGCTCGCACGGTATGGCGAGGCGCCCGGCTTCACCTTCATCGTCTTCACGCTCGACGAGACCAGCTACGCCCGCGAACTCGCGCCGCTGGCCGGGCATTATCCGGCGATGAAGCTCGGCCCGGCCTGGTGGTTCCACGATTCACCGGAGGGGATGCGCCGCTTCCGCGAACAGACCACCGAGACCGCCGGTTTCTACAACACGGTCGGCTTCAACGACGACACGCGTGCCTTTCTCTCCATCCCCGCCCGGCACGACGTCGCACGCCGGGTCGACTGCGCCTTCCTCGCTCGGCTGGTCGCCGAACACCGGCTCGAGGAGGAAGAGGCGCATGAGCTGGCGGCCGACCTTGCCTACCGGCTGGCCAAGGAAGCCTACCGGCTGTGAGACTGTCCAGCGCCCGTCTCGCTCACCTGCCGCCTGCGGTCCGGCGGCCCTCCTATCGCCCGGACGAGCATGGGGTCGGCATTGTCCATCTCGGCATCGGTGCCTTCCACCGCGCGCATCAGGCGGCCGTGTTCGATGACGTGCTAACCCGCGAGGGCGGCGACTGGCGGATTCTCGGCGCATCGCTGCGCTCCCGCTCCGTGCACGACCAGCTCGCGCCCCAGGACGGTCTTTATTCGCTGACGGTCCGCAATGGCGCGGTGGAGGAAAGCCGGATCATCGGCGCGGTGGCGGGCGTCCTGGTCGCGCCCGAGCAGCCGCCGGCCCTGGTCGAGGCTCTGGCCCGCCCGGCGACCAGGCTGGTCACGTTGACCATCACGGAGAAGGGCTATGCGCGCGATCCCGCCACCGGGCGCCTCGACCGGGCTGCTCCGGGCATCGCCGGCGACCTCGAAGGGAGCGTCGATCCGTCCAGCGCCCTCGGCTTCCTGACCGGGGCTTTCCGGCTTCGGCGCGAGCGCGGCGAGCGGCCGCCGGTCCTGCTGTCCTGCGACAATCTGCCGGACAATGGGCGCGCTCTGCGCAGCGTGCTGCTGGAATTCGCCGCCGGCATCGATCCCGCCCTGGCCGAGTGGATCGACCGTCACTTGGCGACCCCTTCCACCATGGTCGACCGGATCGTTCCGGCGACCACAGGATCCGATCTGGACCGGGCAGAGGCGATTCTGGGCGTCCGCGACGAGGGAGCGGTGTTCACCGAGCCGTTCACGCAATGGGTGGTCGAGGACGACCTGCCCGGCGACATGCCCGACCTTGCCGCTGCCGGCGTGCAGCTGGTCGCCGACGTCCGCCCGTTCGAACTCGCCAAGCTGCGCATGCTGAACGGAAGTCATTCGACTCTCGCCTATCTGGGTGCGCTCGCCGGTCACCGCTTCGTGCATGAGGCGATCGCCGACCCGGCGCTTGCGGCAGTGGTCCGCCGCCTGATGCTCGGCGAGGCGGCGGCGACGTTGCCGGCGACCGACGGGCTTAACCCCGCCTCTTATGCAGACGCCCTGATCCGGCGGTTCAACAACCGCGCGCTCGACCACCGCTTGCGGCAGATCGCCATGGACGGCTCGCAGAAGCTTCCGCAGCGGCTGGCGGGAACGATTGCCGATGCGCTCCGCCTCGGGTTGCCGTACGAGGCCGCGACGCTGGGCGTGGCGGCCTGGATCGCGTGGGTCGCGCAGGAGGGGCGGGCTCTCGACGACCCGCTGGCGGATCGGCTTGCCGCCACGGCCGACGCCGCCGGGCGCGATCCCGAAGCCCTTGCCGGCGCGCTCCTCGGAGTGGCGGAGATCTTCGGAGAGATCGGTTCGGCCGAGCCCGTGCGGCAGGCCGTGACAGAGCATCTGCGCACGATCCTCACGCGCGGCGCGAGGGCGGCCGCGGCCGAAATGGTCGCGGAGCCGGCGTGACCGCCCCGCTCCACGTGCGGCTTCATGCCGAGGACAATGTGGTCGTGCTGACCGCAAAGGAGGGCACGATCCCCGCCGGCCACAAGGCGGCCGCCCACCCGATCCCCCGTGGCTCTGTCATCCGCAAGTTCGGCGCGGCCATCGGCGTCGCGACCACCGACATCCCGGCCGGCGCGCACGTCCACACACACAATGTGGCTTACACCGACATGGATAGCCCGGTCGCAGCGGGGTCGGTGGGCGTCTCCCGGCCAGACCCGATCGCCGCCAGCTTCAGGGGCTATGTCCGTGACGACGGACGGGTCGGCACCCGCAACTTCCTGGGCGTGCTCACGTCGGTCAATTGCTCGGCCACGGCGGCTCGGCGCGTGGCGGCCCATTTCACGCCCGACCGCCTGCCCGCCGGCGTGGACGGGGTTGCCGCCTTCACCCATGCGAGCGGCTGCGGCCTGTCTCGGGACGGCCTGGGCCTCGCCAACCTGCGCCGGACGCTCGCCGGCTACCTTCGCCATCCGAACCTCGCCGGTGTCCTGCTGATCGGCTTGGGGTGCGAGGTGAACGGTGTCGACGACCTGCTCGACTTCGCCGGTCTCGCTCCGTCCGACCGGCTGCGTGTCATTCGCATCCAGGTCGCCGGGGGAACCCGCGAGACGGTCTCGGCAGGGATCGAGGCGATCGAGTCCATGCTGCCGCTTGCTGCCGCCGCCCGCCGCGTTTCGGTGCCGGCCAGCCATTTGACCATCGGCCTGCAATGCGGCGGCTCTGACGGCCATTCGGCGATCACCGCCAACCCCGCGCTCGGGCTGGCCGTCGACCGGCTGGTCGCGGCGGGCGGAGCCGCCATCCTGTCGGAAACGCCCGAGATCGTCGGAGCGGAGCCGCTGCTGCTCGGCCGCGCGGCCAGTCCTGAGGTCGCCGAGGCCCTGCTCGACCGGGTGAACTGGTGGCGCGAGCACGCGTCACGCGACGGCGCCACGCTCGATTCCAACCCGTCCCCCGGGAACATCGCCGGCGGGATCACGACCATCCTCGAGAAGAGCCTGGGCGCGGTCGCCAAGTCGGGCTCCAGCCCGCTCATGTCCGTCCTCCCCTATGCCGCGCCGGTGCGCGGGCAGGGTCTGCACTTCATGGACAGCCCGGGCTTCGACCCGGCCTCGGCGACCGGCCAGATCGCCGGCGGGGCGCAGCTGATCGCCTTCACCACCGGCCGCGGCTCCGCCTTCGGGTCGAAGCCGGCACCCACCCTCAAGCTGTCCAGCAACAGCGACCTCGCGCGGCGTATGCCCGACGACATCGACCTCGACTGCGGCCGGCTGCTGACCGGGGAGGCCAGCCTCGAGGAGCTGGGCGACGAGATCTTCGCCGCACTGCTCGCCGCCGCTTCGGGCCGGCGAACCCGGTCGGAAGAGGAAGGCCTTGGGGATCACGAGTTCGTCCCCTGGACCCCGGGAGCAACCTATTGATGCAGATTGCGCCGAGCAGATGGTCATTCCTCGCGTCCGCCATCCTGCTGGCAACGGCCACGCCCGCCCACGCCGCCGCGCCGGTGCCCGCGGCCGAGGTCCGTACGGCCCTGGCCGACACCTCCCGGGCGATCCATATGGTGGTCCTGGACGAGAAGGGCCGGGCGCGCGGCGACTATCATCTGACGCAGGGTGAGTGGCGCGAATATGAGGCCGCCTGGCATACCGGGCAGGCCATTCTCGGGCTGCTTGCCGCCCATGAGGTGCTGGTGGATCCGGAGTTGCTGACGGCCGCCCGGCGGGCTGGCGACTGGTGGATCGCGCAGCGCATCGGCTCCGGCCGGCTGGCTGGCCTCGTCAATGCGGCGCATGGCGACCGGCTCGGCCGGCTGATCAACTTCACCACCATCACCAACGGGACCCCCGGACTGTTCGCCCTGACGCGAGCCACGGGCGACCGGCGCTATGGCGACGTGGCGGCGGAGAGCATCCGCTGGCTCAACGCACGGACGGCCGTGCCCTCCGACCCCGGCCTGTTCTACAACATCATCGATCCGGACAGCGGAGCGATCTGGCGCGACCGGTCGCCGCACCACGACGTGCCCCGAGCCAGCCTCACCCAAGTCGCCCGCCCCAATATCGAAGGCTCGCCCTTCCTCGACCTCTGCCGCCATTCCGGCGAGCGCCTCTGGTGCGACCGCCACCATGACCAGGCCCTGCGCACCGCCGCGCGCCAGCATGACAGCGGCTTCTGGATGGACTTCGAGCCGAACGAGCCGGACAGTGGCCGCGTCCACCCCCGCTTCAACAGCTGGAACGCCGAGGCCATGCTAACGGCGTACCGCGAACGTCGCGATCCTCGCCTGCTGGCCGCGGCGCTGCGCACGGCCAGGGCCAACGTCCGGCTGATGCAGGCGGACGGCGCCTTCCACTATGACAACAACCTCGACGGACGGCGCGGAAGCGGCGGGGTCACCGCCTCGGCCACCGCCTTTGCCGGACTGCTCTGGCTGGACCTGCGCAGGCTCGGCCATCGTGAGTTCGACCCGCAGATCCATGCCGCCGCGCGCTGGCTGGTCGCCAACCGCTTCCGCTCCGACCATCCCGACCCCAATCTGCGCGGGCTTCCGCACGAATTCCGCGTGCGCTCGGACCGGGTGCTGGTCCGCGACCTTGGCGCTCCCTTCACCGCCCGCTTTCTCGCCGCTTACCTGCGGGAGTTTCCATGAGGTTGGGACGGCGCGAGCTGCTGGTCGGCGGGGCAGCGGGCGCAGCGCTGCTCAAGGCCGGCCCACTTGCCGCGCAGCCGGCTGCCGAGCCGTCATTGCCGGCCGAGCCACTGCTTGCCAGCCTGCCCGGGCGCAGCCGGACCAGCCTCGACGGACGCTGGTCCTACATTCTCGACCCCTTCGACGCCGCCGGCCGCGGCGCCAATCCGCGCCGTGCCTTCTGGCGCAACGAGATCGCGCGCGTCGGCGGGCCGCTGATCGAATATGATTGGGACTCGAGCCCGACCATGACCGTGCCCGGCGACTGGAACAGCCAGGTCGAGGAGCTGCAATGGTATGACGGGCCGGCCTACTTCCGCCGGACCTTCGCGGCGCCGGAGGGGAGTGGACGCCACTATCTCGCGTTCGAGGCGATCAATTACCGCTCGACCGTGTGGCTCAACGGGGAGGAACTCGGACGGCATGAAGGCGGCTTCACCCCCTTCGAGTTCGAGGTCACGGGCAAGCTCAAGCCGGGCGAGAACAGCCTGGTGGTCCGGGCCGACAGCCGGCACCCCCCGGACGGCGTACCGACCGCCTATACCGACTGGCAGAATTACGGCGGGATCACGCGGTCGGTCTGGCTCGTCGAGGTCCCCGCCACTCACCTGCGCCACTGGTTCCTGCGCCTCGAAGACGGGCGGCTGGTGGCCGACGTGCAGCTTCATGGCCCCGAGGCCTCCGGTACCGAGGTGGAGCTTGCCCTGCCCGAGCTTCAGCTGTCGCTTCGCGGCCGCACCGATGCATCGGGGAGCGTCCGGCTGTCCGCGCCCGTGCCCCGGCGACTGCAGCGATGGACCCCCGAGCAGCCGCGCCTTTATCGCCTGACCCTCAGCGCAGGGGCTGACCGGCAGGAAGAGCGGGTCGGCTTCCGGACCCTCGCGGCGCGTGGCCGTGAGCTCCTGCTCAACGGACGCCCGCTGTTCCTGCGCGGCATCTCGCTACACGAGGAACCGTTCGGTCCCGAGGGCACCCGCAGCATGACGGAGGCGGGCGCACGGGCCCTGCTGACCGAGGCCAAGGCGCTCGGCTGCAACTTCGTCCGGCTCGCCCATTATCCGCACTCGGAAGTGACGATGCGCCTGGCGGACGAGCTCGGCCTGCTCGTCTGGGCCGAGGTGCCGGTCTATTGGGAGGACATTCGCTACGACAGCCCGCGGACCCTCGGCTTGGCCAAGGCGATGCTGTCGGACATGATCGTCCGCGACCGCAATCGGGCGGCGGTCGCCTTCTGGTCGGTCGCCAACGAAACCCCGATCACGCCGGCACGAAACGCCTTCCTCCGCGAGCTGATCGCGACAGCCCGGAGCCTTGATCCCACCCGCCTGATCACCGCGGCCTTGAACAAGAATGTCGATGTCGGCGGAGCGACGGAAGGGCAGAGCCGGTTCCGGGTCGAGGATCCGCTTGGCGCCGATCTCGATGTGCTGGCGGTCAACCAATATGAGGGCTGGTACGGCCCGCGCACCCCCGCCCAGATCGCCCAGGTCTCCTTCGAGAGCGCCTACGACAAGCCGCTGATGTTCTCTGAGTTTGGGGCCGACGCCCTGCTCGGCGAGCGTGGCCCGCGCGAGCGGCGCTGGACCGAGGAATACCAAGCCTGGCTGTACGAGGAGACGCTCAGGCTGGTCGACCGGACGCCGGGCTGCGTCGGCCTCTCACCCTGGCTGCTCAAGGATTTTCGCTCGCCGCGCCGGTGGCATGGACGCTTTCAGCAATATTGGAACCGCAAGGGGTTGGTCGATCCAGAAGGCCGCCGCAAGCAGGCCTGGCACGTCCTCCACTCCTACTATCGAAGGAGGATTAGATGAGCTGGACCCGGCGTTCGATGCTTGGCGGAGGCCTGGCGCTGGGCGGCTGCGCCACTCTCCCCAATCGGCAGCGGGCGAGTGCTGCGTCCATTCTTGCGGCGGTCAGGGCACCGCGCTTCCCGCCGCGGTCGACCCGCATCACCGATCACGGCGCGCGCCAAGGACGCGATTGCGCTCTGCCCATCGCCGCCGCCATTGCCGCCATGCACGATGCCGGCGGCGGCCGCGTAGTCGTCCCGCCCGGACTCTGGCCGGCGAACGCGCCCGTCGACCTCCGCTCCAACGTCGAGCTTCACCTGCAGGAGGGCGCGCATCTCCGTTTCGGGTTGCCCGACGAGATACGGCTTCCGATCCGCTTCAGCCGCTGGGAGGGTACCGAACTCTTCATGCTCTCCGCGCTGGTCCGGGCGGAGAACCAGCGCGACATCGCCATCACCGGGCCAGGCCGGATCGATGGACAGGGCCGCGCCGGCTTCTTCACTTGGCGACCGGAGCAGTTTCCGCATCAGGCGGCGCTTCGCGCCATGGGCCGCGACGGGGTTCCGGTGCGCGACCGGCTGTTCGGCGCCGACCGGCGCATCCGCCCCTATTTCGTCCAGTTGATTGGCTGCGAGAATGTGCTGATCGACGGGCCCGAGTTCGTCGACAGCCCCTTCTGGATGGTCCACCCGCTTTACTGCCGCAACGTGATCGTCCGCAACGCCCGCTTCCGCTCCAAGCATCTCAACAGCGATGGGGTCGATCCGGACAGCTCCACCGACGTGCTGATCGAGCGCTGCACCTTTGACGTGTCGGACGATTGCGTCGCCATCAAATCGGGCCGCGACCAGGACGGCTGGCGGGTCGGTCGTCCTACGCGCCGGGTCGTCGTGCGCGACTGCAGCATGACCACCAACATCGCCGCCGCCTTTGCCGTCGGCAGCGAGATGTCGGGCGGCGCCAGCGATATCCACGTCACCAACCTTCGGGTGCCGCAGGCCGAGCATGCCATCTACCTCAAGGCCAACCGGGATCGCGGCGGCGTGGTCGAGCGGGTCACTGTCGCCGATGTCCAGGTCGACAGGACCCGGACGCTCGTCAATCTCGACGCCAACTACAAGCGCGAAGCCACGGGATCGGCCGCGCCCACCTTCCGAGACATCGACATTCGCCGGGTCCGCGCAGTCGGAGCGGAACAGGTCCTCCGGCTCGTCGGCCTGCCCGAACGGCCGATCGAGGGCCTGCGGCTGGTCGGTGTCGCAGCCGAGCGCTCTTCCATGCCGTCGCTTCTTGAGCATACGAAGTTGATCACGTGAGGATCAGCCTAAGCTAGCATAGCTAATGCCAAGGCCGCTTGCCAGAACGCAACACACGAAGCGGCGGTGTAGACCTCAGGTCTACCAGGTATGCGAGTGTCCGGCCTTGGCAGATGTGCATCGCCTACGGAATGGCTTGCTTGCGCGCCAAGCCGCCCGGAACTCGCACGATTGAACGTCTGCTATCCGCCTCTTCCGACCCGAAAGCGGACGTTCCGCTTTCCA
>ERZ1066118.584-NODE-584-length-31827-cov-13.900636_pt1 | contig 31827 bp, 27 predicted proteins | sample MGYA00382765_ERZ1066118 | MGnify/ENA primary metagenome ERZ1066118 (study PRJEB33369, sample SAMEA5778348) | biofilm metagenome | biome: Industrial cooling water; feature: Water cooling tower basin; material: Biofilm | place: United Arab Emirates | collected...
TTTTTCCCTGTTTTTTTAGCCCCCTTTTTTTGTCTCCCCGGAATGGGGTCTTCGCGGTTGAAGGCGGAAGACCCAGTTACGGGGTGACAAAAAAAGAGGGACAAAAAAACCAGGTGACAAAAAAAGGAAAAAATGCGGAGGACAACCAATCAGGTTGGAAGTAAGGATTGCATCAGCCCCGACTTATGGTTTTTGAGGGTGGCGGGCGTTCCACGTTGAGAGGCAATGAGGGCACCAAGCGAAGAAAGGGTGGCGGCGGCTACCCCGGTTTGAGCGAACGCAACCGGGCGGTGAAGCTCGGGCCTTGCCTGCATTCGGTTTGCGAACAGCCCCTCGCAACACCTTAACTTGTCGTCACCACCCACCCCAACCATCGTGGCCCGCCCCCTGACCGGGCCGGGGTGGGTGGTGTGGTTGCGGGTACAGACCGAGGAGCAGCGTTTTCAGTGTTTAAAATTGGTTTTTGCAAAAAAATAGCGGCGGTTTAAACCGCCGCTATTCCGAAAAATTCACCTAACCACTAAAGATGGAAAGTAGCGCTCAAAGTGAAGGAGGATGGCGCGAGTTTGTAACTCGTGTCCCGGACAAATGAGTTAGCTTTAAGCGATTTTAAAGTAAAAGTTGATGCCTGCCTGACCCGACACGAGTTGCAAACTCGCGCCATTCAAAATCGCAGACTCGCGCCAGTTAGGGCCATTTAGAGTCATAGATTCGCGACAGTTGGAGCACTCTAATTTATAAATCTAAATACCGCAACGCCCTCTTTTTAATTAAATCTACCAATTCATCAAAAGTACGTTCTGGACAACGATTTTCTTTGCTTGAGATTTCCGGCTTTACTTTATATTTAGATCCGGCTAAAGATGATAAAAATCCCTTATCACCAAGCACTGTTTGCAATAGCTGTACATCTTTAAATCCTGCTAAATAAGCTTGATAAAAATGTTTAACAGCTTCTTCTCGACTTACATCATCACTCAGGTCAGAGGTAGATGCAAGATAACAAGCAGAATTAAAGTATGGCAAAATATATCTATCTTTCCGTAAATTCTTAATTGCGTTTTCTCGAAACATTTTTTGTATATTAAAATCTTTTTCCATTTTTGGTGCAACAATATATCTTCCAATTTTACCTGACAAATATGATAGCAAGTTATTTTGAATAATATTTTCTGAATCAAATTCTTCCGAATCAATTTCAAATTCTTTTGTGGTAAATGCCTCAGTAGCTATCTGTTCAAGCGTTTGTAAAATCACTATTCTGCCAACAGGGTTATCTCCAGTATTAGTCGTAATCGAAGTGCCAAAGGCATGATGCATAAAATATCCTTGCTTCTTTTTAGGGCTTTGGTCGCCTACATGAAACAACATAAAAAATGAAGTGTCTCCTTCCAATTGTATTGTTAGATATTTGTTTTTTAGAGAAATTTTTCCAAGCAATTTAATATTCTCACGGTATGTGAGAATAGCTTTACCTCCCAGTTCTATTTCCAGCATCATACGAACTACTGAATTTTGATGAGTACTTGGAGTATAAATAAAATATTTTCCAGCAAAATCAGATACCTGACTGGAATAATAGGTCTGCTCGGAGCGATGACCAGTTAGGAAATCCCTGTCATGACCACCAAAATAAAGCCTTCTTTCGTCTTTATCGAGCCTAAATAGTTCATTTTCAGGCAAAAACCTACGTTGAATGCGATCTAAATCATTGTGCCAGGGAGAATTCTCATCTGTGATTAATTGATCGTAAGCAAGTTGACTACCTTCAATCCGTTTCAAGAATATTCGTCCAGCAAAGGGCTGTATAGGATTAAGTCCTGTGCCTGAATAGACTCCCCAGATACCTTTATCGGCAGTTGCATAAGTCGTATCTAAATACAAAGTGATGCGATGAACATTTGTGAGTTCTAACCGATCAAAGTAAGCAATCAATCCCGAATCTTGTACGGCGCGGACTCGACCCCAAAAATGCTGTACTAACCCACCACTATTGCTTTCCATCATCAACAAAGCACGTCCGTCTTCAAATACTTGTCCAATAATTACTTCCAAAAAGTTTTGCTTAAACCTACTGACTATTTTACCTTCATAAATACCTACAAAAGATTTTAGTCGATTAGTGTCGCCAAAAACAGGCAATTTCTGGATTGAGTTTAATGATGGGCTATGCTCAAGTCGAGCACGAAAAAGATAGTTTCTAATAGCTGGATTAATCCTTGTGTATACAGTGGCCGTATAATCATCAACTCTCTCGAGTACTACGGCAGCAGATAGTGCTCTTCGTGGGGGGAGACTGCGATCGAGCGTAGCACATACCCCAGTTAAAAATCTCCAGGTAGCGGGATTGTGATTGGGAATATGAAAAATATAATGAACGAATAACTCTTCGCCTTTAAAATTTTGTAATATCATGTATCCGTCATTAGTTAAGTGGGCATCAGTAGTTATTTTTTTCTCTGATTCCAACTTTCCTACATTAATATTAATCGAAATCTTTAAGTCTCGGAGCGTTTGGTTAACATGATTATTCTCAACCTCAATTTCAAAGTCGTGCACATCAAACTCTGAATCGAATTCCTGTTGCGTAACTGTATAAGAGGTGTTATACTGGATACCACCGTAGCTATAAAGTTTAAATTTAAGAGAGTATTGATCGTCTATAAATTTTGGAACGAAATTGAATTGAGAATTTTCTTTATTACTGCGATGTACAGTTGGGGAGAAATATATGTTTATTCTCTTCTTTTCATCTTTACATTTATAGCAAACAAAAAATACTTTTTCAAGATATTTTTCAAGTAGTCTTCGCCATTCTTTATACAGCATACCTTTATCAGACGATCTTTTATTTAATTCTTTATAGGCAGCATAAATAGTCTTTGGAGCATACCCTTTTTCACGAATATTAGCTTTCATCCAATCAGTTCCACCATAAACACTCTTAATTCCATTTTTGAACGATTCATGAAAATTTTCAATCAAGGCCTTATCATAATGCTCTTCGATGATTGACTTCAAGCTCTCGAAATCGAGCACTGAATTATCATTGGACATTTGCTTAGAAGAGTGGGCAGGTGAAGATTTCATGGTTTGATAATCAGAGGTTTATGTAAAGAGTTGATTCAAAAATACAGAGAGGCCTGTTTTCTGTAATACAATTTTATCAGTACACTATCTTTTATGGTGACTGAATTACATGAATGAATAGCTTAATTATCATTTTGTATCACCATAAGTATCTGTTTTACAGATACTTAATATATTATTTATAGTTGGCAGAATTAAAATATGCTTAGACCTTTGCCATCGTGATTCAGACCAAAGCCAACATCACAACGCCTTTGGGCAATCTTGCTGTTCAACCGAAACCATCACTAATACCAAATAACCATGAAAAAATCACCCCGCAAATCCCCGACGATCCGCATCAAGCGGAATATGAAGACGGCAGCCCCCACTTCCCAGCCCGTCCAGTTTGACCGCTCCTCATTTTACACGAAGGTTTACGGCTTTTTTCTCGAACCCATTTTCGACCCCTCCTACTAACCATGAGCCACAAGATACGCCCTCCGCCCATGAGACCACCTCACATTCCAAAAAGTTGTCTTTCACTTGAAAAAACTACATCTACATGAAAACGCTCTTGAATAGGATCACTCTGATTCTGATTGTTGGCTTCGTGGCGATTGCCTGCCAACGCCCCATGGAACCCGTGGCTCCCAAAGAAGAGGTACAAGTTCCGACCGTTCAAACCGATAACCCCCTCTTCGTTAGGGACGTCGTTTCGGCGGAGTCGCCGAATGCCCGTGCGCAAGCCGAGACCCAAATCAACAAAGTAACCAACCGGCTTATTTCGCGAGGCGAATGGCGTGACGTGATGATCATGACCAACAGCGGCTTCGACCGCAACGCGACCTACTTGGCCCGGCTGTACTTGTACACCAGTGGTGCTCAGGTTGACCTGTACGCTAGCGATTTTGTTAGCGGCAATTGGCGGGTTCTGGCCCAAAACACCAGTAACTCGTTTCCACAAAAGGAAATCCAATTCTTGATTAGAGCCGACGCACGGGAGACGTACATCAAGCTGTTCGGACGTATGGGCACCAACGTTCGTTACGACTTGGCCTTGTACAAGCTCAATGCTCCCGCTGTGGAGCGCATCAACTACTCCACCGCGTCGTCCAACCAGACCAATATTCCTTTTGGGAACATCTACGGGTACATTGGCAAAACGGCAGTTTATTCGAACGGTCCGAAGTACGGCTCCACCTCGCGGAACTCGGTGAACGGTTACGACACTGGACTGGCGTTTCAATGCGTCGAACTGGTCCGTCGCTTCTACTTCGAGTACTTTGGTAAGCGAATGGGCGCAGGCTACGACGCGAAGGATTTCTACTCCAACGCATGGCGTTGGAATATGACAGCCTATGCAAACGGTGGTGGCATGGCACCGAAGCCCGGAGACGTTTTGTGCTACAACGGGAATGTCGGTGGAGGCGCTGGACACGTTGAACTCCTTGCGGAAGTAGGCGTGGATTACGTGATAGTCATCCGTCAGAATGTCTACGGAGATGTACACGTTGGCAAACGCTACTCGCGAACAGGCAACACCATCAATGCGGCTCATGTCCAGGGTTGGATTCGGTAGAACTTCAGTTGCTTAAAAACCGGCAGGCCACCCTGGATGGCCTGCCGGTTTTCATTTCCGAGAGAGTATTCGACATGCGAGAGGCTTGAATTTAGTCTCTTGCATATTCTACTCTTGCTCATCGTCGTACTTGCTTGACTCAGCAGCTTGGGCATCGTCGTCTGATTCGCTCACCTCTCCCAGTGGGTCGGTTGCGTCATCGTCTTGCTGTTCGTTCGGATCCGTTTTCATAATTGAGAATTGTTTAAATAGTTCTTCTCTTTCTAATGCTCGTTTCGCCAACGATATGCCATTCTGGTGGTTTTTTGCAAATCGTGTCGCGTCTTCAATGCTCTTCAGCTTTGTTTCGTATCAAAACTATTTTTCAATAATTTCCTAACCCACCAAAAAACAACACCCCCACCCATTTCCCCAACAACCCACCCCATTCCCCCAACAACCCGCAACTCACCGCCACCCCCTCACCCACTCCCGTACCTTTCCCAGCACCCCACCCGCCGCGGGCATCCGCTCTTCCTTCCGCTTGAAGTATTCCCGCAGCAGGGTCGTGCCGGTGCGGGAGGCGGCGAGGCGTTCGCCGGTGGTGAGCTTCACCTCGCCCACGCGGCCGTCGAAGTGGTGGATGCAGTCGGCGTTGACGAGGAGGCTCTGGTGGATGAGCAGGAACTCGTAGTCGTCGTGCAGGGTGCGCTTGAAGTGGCCGAGGTTGACGTGGGCCACGAGGCGTTCGCCGCCCCGGAGCACGAGGCGGGTCACCACGCCGTCGGCTTCGAAGTAGAGGATGTCGCCGATGGGCACGAGGCGGCGCACGCCCCCGGCGAGTTGCACCGAAATCCGGTCGAAGCGGTCGCCCCGGCGCTGCTGGTCGAGCAGGAGGCGGATTTCGTCCACCATCGAATCCTGGGCGGCGAGGCGGGCGATGGCCCGGTCGAGGGCGGCCGTGAGCAGGTGCTCGTCCACGGTTTTGGTGATGAAGTCGAGGGCGGCGTAGCGCAGGGCCTTCGTGGCGTTTTCGACCACGCCGTAGGCCGTGATGAAAATCAGTTGGGGCAGGGGCCGCCCTTCGGCATCGAGGCGGGCGAGCACATCGAACGAGGTGCCGCCGATGATGTCGATGTCGAGGAGGGCGATGTCGGGGCGTTTCTGGGCGAGCAGTTCGTAGGCTTCGTCCACGCTGCGGGCTTCGCCCACGATGCGGAGGGCGGGGTGGTTTTTTTCGACGAAATGCCGGATCACGCTCAGGCTAGCGAGGGTGTCTTCGACGAGGGCGATGGTTTTAGGCATGGCTGCGGGCGATGGTGAGGGTCACGACGGTGCCGCCCGCGAGCCGGTCGTCGGTGCGGATGCGGATGGCGTAGCCGAGTTGGTTGAGGGCCTCGACGCGGCGCTGTACGAGGTCGGAGCCGAGCGATTTGTAGGCCCGGCGGGAGGTATGGTGAATCTGCTTCATGCCCTCGCGCCCGATGCCGTCGTCTTCGATGGTGCAAACGAGCGTTTCGTCCACCTCCACGAAGCGAATCCAGAGGTTGCCGGGGCCGGGCTTGTGGACCAGCCCGTGCTTGATGGCGTTTTCGACGTAGGGCTGGATGAGCATGGGCGGCAGCGTGACGGTTTCGGGGTTGATGTTGCCGCCGAGGCTTTCGTCGCCGAAATGCACGGTGAGTTTGTCGCGGTAGAGCAGTTGCTCGAAGCCCACGTAGCGGCGCAGCAGGCTGATTTCGTCGGCCAGCGTGATTTCGCGCTCGATGAGGCTCTGGGTGGTGCCGTTGCTTAGGGCCGAGGAGTTGAGGAATTCGCGGACGAGGTTGGAGAACTCCACCAGCAGCCGGGCGGCTTCGTCGCCCCGGTTCTGGAGGATGAGGTTCTGGAGCGGCACCAGCACGTTGAACAGAAAATGCGTGTTCAACTGCGATTGCAGGGTTTGCACGTTCAGAAACAGGGCCTCCCTGGCCCGCTGCTCCAACTGCCGTTGGGCCTTCCGGGTCTGCCGCCGCTCGTAAACCACCCGCCAGAGCACCAGGCCCACGAGCACGAGCAGGGCCAGCAGCAGGTAAGGCAGCGAGCGCCGGAAACCGGGGGCCTCGAACGCGGGGATGTCGGCCCGGAAGTGCAGGGTGGCGAAGCGTTCGGCGGCTTCGTTCAGCCCCCCGCTGCGGGCGCGGAGGTCGAAGCGGTGGATGCCCCCGCCGTAGTCGCGGAGCAGGGCGAAGGGTTCTTCCTGCCAGTCGGACCAGGGGCCGTCGTCCAATCGCCAGGCCCATTGGGTGCGGGCGGGGCGGTTGTCGCCGAGGGCCTCGAAACCCACCCTGGCCCGCTCCTGCGGACCGGGCAGGGCGAACACCGAATCGGCGAAGGCGAAGGGCAGGCGGAGGCCGTTGAGCGTGCGGACGACGGGCCGCAGGGGCTGGGGGCGGAACCGGAAGCGGCGGGTGTCGAGCATCGTCAGCAGGGTGCCGGTGGTCATCCAGGCGCGGCCTTGCCGGTCTTTGAAAAAGCCCGCCTGTCCCGGCTCGATGCCCACGAAGCCGGTGCGGTGGTTGAGCAGTTGCAGCACCACCCGGCCCCGGCGGTGGTACTCGCCCAAGTTGAGCAGGTACACGCCGTGGGGGTCGCCCACAGCCAGGGTGCTGTCGTTGAGCAGTCCGACGAACGAGAGGATGTTTTTCAACACCTCCGGGGCCACGGACAACACCCGGTCGGTGGGGCGGTCGTAGCGGGCCAGGCCCTCGCGGGTGGCCAGCCAGAGCGTTCCCCAGGCGTCGCGGCAAAGGTCGGCCACGCTCTGCTGGGGCAGTTTGCCGTTGGCTTTGGTGAAGTGCTCGAAGCGCCCCGTGCGGTGGTGGTAGCGCGACAGCCCGCTCCAACTGCCCAGCCAGTAGGTATCCGGTTCGGAAGCCGACAGGGCGCACAGGCCGTAGTAGCAGGGGTGCATGCCTTCGGCTTGGGTGAGTTTGCGGACCTGCCGCCCGCCCTCGAACACCCGAAAGCCGCCGTCCATACCCGCCAGCACCCGGTCGGGGGTGCGTTCGTCGGCGTACACGTACATGGCCACACCCCCGTTGGTGTCACCGCCCGCCAGCAGCCGCCAGTCCTGGCCCCGGTGGGCAATCAGTCCTACATCGTGGGGCAGGTACAGCGTGCCGCGCTGGTCGTAGGCGGGGTGAAAGTAGAAATTGTTCCAGACTGCTTTCTGGTTGGGGCGGGCGCGGGCGAACAGGGCGGTCAGGCCCGGCTCCACCAGCGGCTCTACGGTGGTTGGGGCATCGGACGGGCTGCGGTACCGGCCGGGCGGGTGGTTGTAATTCAGAAACCACACGTCGCCGTTGGGCCGGTCGATCACGCTCCACACGTAGGGGGCTTGTTTTTCGTCGAAAAACCGCAGTCCGTTGTCGAGTACTTCGATCAGGCCTTTTTCGGTCGGGAAAAACACCTTGTCGCCCAGCCGGACAATGCCGGTGCTGAGGTTGCCCGGACTTTCCAGCACCGTTTCGACCACCCGGCTGCCGGCGGCCACTTTGTACACGCGCCCACCGGCCATGCCCCAGACGTCGGACGGCACGGGTTCGAGCACCTGGACCCGCGCCCCGTCGAGCCGCAGGAAGGGCCGGGGAAGGCCTTCGGGCGGAAACCATCGGAGCAGTACGCGGCCCTGGGCGTCGGTTTCGCGCAACAGCAGGGCACCGGCCTTTTTTTCCACTCGCAGCAAACTCCCCGCCGGAAGCGGGTACGCGTGCAGGCATTCGCACCGGTCGCCGTTGAGGTAGCAAAGCCGCGCCTCGCGGTCGTTGCGGCCCCAAAAGGCGGTCAGCCACAACCGTTTGCGAACGGGATCCCACTGAAGATTGCTGAATTTCAAACTGTCCAGCCCCCGAATGAAGTGCCGGGCGGGCCGGTACCGGCCCCGCTCGAAGCACCACAGGTCGCGGTCTCTGCTCACCAGCCAGGACCGGTCCCGGTCGTCGAATTCGATGGGGCAGACGGTATTTTTCAGGTCCGGCCCGAACGGGAAGGACTCGAAGCGGTTTCCGTCGAAGCAGCCCAGGCCCAGTAGCGTCGAAAACCAGAGGCGGTGCCGCCGGTCTTCGGCCAGGCCGGCGACGTGGTCGGTGGGCTGGCCGAAATCCTGCCGGGTGAAGGTTTCGAACCGCTCCCCGTCGAATTTGGCCAGGCCACCCTTCGTGCCCACCCACAGGTACCCCCGGCTGTCGGCCAGGGCGCAGGTGGCCTGCATCTGGGGCAGGCCGTCACGGAGGGTGTAGGTGCGGGTGGGGTAATGCTGGGCGTTGGTGGTTTGGAAAAGGAAAAATAAGAAATGAAAAATAAGGAATGAAAAAGGGGGGGTGCGGCTACCGGCTCGCACCGATTTGCAATCGGTGCGGAGGTGGTTTTGCGTCTGAGACGCCATTCCAGGAATCGTCGGAAACTGCATCGGGTCGCGTGGGTGGCCAAATCGGGTTGCCTGCGTGTTCCGAACCCCACCCCAACGTCCCAATCGCCTGAAGTTCAGTTCAACCATTCGGCTTGCCGGGGAGCAAGATAAAACTTTCCCGGCAGGGTTGACACCGAAAACCAACAAGCCGGTTGGTTTGGGCAACAACCTCCCGGTTTGCGCCAACCACGGGCGGTTTTTGCCGCTGCCTTTTTTTATTTTCCCGAAAAAACTGCTTCAACCTGGCACCAGCACCTCCCCCCGGCTCAAGAGCCGCGCCGTGCGCACCACGCCCGATTTTCCCACCTCCACCGACCCATCCCGGACGGTGAGTTCGAGGTGTACGGTGAATTCGCCCGTGGGGTGTTCGACCGAGTAACCCGAGGCTGGATTTTCGGGCAAAACCGCCACGCCCCCGGCCACCGAGCCGGGCAGCAGGCAGGCCGTAGCCGTCGAAACGGCCCCCAGCACGCCGATGGCCTCGTGGACGGTATGCGGAATGAACGTGCGCGTGCTGACCAGGCCCCCCTGCCGGGGCGGGGCGATGAGGCACAGTTTGGGGACGGTTTTGTCCGAAACGTCGCCGAGGTTCATGAGCGGCCCGGCGGCGAGGCGGATGCGTTCGAGCCGTTCGCGCAAACTCGCGTTGGCTTCGAGTTCGGCGGGGGTTTCGTCGCCGGTCAGGCCGAAGTCGGCGGCGCGGAGCAGCACTTCGGGCATACCGTTGTCGATGCAGGTCACTTCGGTGGCCTCCACCACGTCGAGCGGGTTTCCGGTGGGGAGCAAAGCCCCGCAGGTGGACCCGGCGAGGCCGAGGTAGCTGCACACGATGGGCGCGGCGGTGCCGGGCACACCGTCCACCTTCGCGTCGCCGGCGTATTCGACCCGCCCGCCGGGGGTTTGCACCGTCACTTCGCAGACGCCCCCCGTGTTGACCATGAAAACGCGGGCGGTGGTGGTGGGCGAACTGGCCGGAAACAGGCCCGATTCGAGGGCGAAGGGCAACACCGCCGCCAGGATGTTCCCGCAGTTCTGCCCGGTGGACACGCGCCCCGCCCCGACGGCGACCTGCAAAAACAGGTAGTCGAGGTCAGCGTCGGGGTGCTCCGAACGGCTGACGACGGCGACTTTGCTGGTGAGCGGGGTGGCCCCGCCCAGGCCGTCGATTTGTCGGGGGTCGCCGGGGCCGACGCCTTCCATCGCGGCCAGCACCAGGCGGTCGCGTTCGGTGGGAGCGGTGGGCAGGTCTTCGGCCTTGAAAAACAGGCCCTTCGAGGAGCCGCCCCGGAATTGGGCAAAGGGGATGGCGCGTTGGGGCATGGGCTACGGCTGAGTACGGTCAATTAGATTTTGTAAACTCGTCAGCGTGGCCCGCGACATGACCGGCTCCACGTCCCGCGCCGTCAGCATGGCTACGACGGCTTCGAGTTCGTGGCTGCGGCGGAGGGCGTGGGTTTTGCTGCCCTCCAGAAACCGGTCGATCAGCGCGTCGTTGCCGCCAATCACCGACCGGATTTGCTCCCGCACGAACGGCTCCAGCCCGAACACCCGCCCCGCCTCCACGGCCTCGCCAATCACCGCCGCCACGCCTTTGTACACGATGGACCGGAGCAGTTTCCGCGTGGCGGCCTCCCCCACTTCATCGGTCAACACCTCGATGTCAAGGCCCAGCGGAACCAGTTTTTCGGCAAAATCTTTCGCCCCCGGCCCCGACACGAGCAGCGGCGTCCGGATGCCCTTCGGCGGCACGGGGGCCATGATGGCCACGTCGGCGACCAGCGCGCCGGAAGGTGCCACCACCGCCGCTACCGCCCGCTTCGTGTCAGGTGAAGCGGTGTTGAGCTCGGCGTACACCTGCCCTGGTTGCAGCGCGGGAAGCACCTCGGCGGCCACCGATTCGGCCACGGCGGAGAGGTTGACGCTCAAAACCACGTCGGCGTCGCGAGCCGCCTCAGGGTTGCTTCCCACCAGCCGCACCGCTGGATGCAGCGCCCGTTTCGGTTCTGGATCGTAGCCAACGACCCCCACGCCCAGTTCGGCCAAATCGTTGGCGAAATGACTCCCCGCTTCGCCCAGGCCCAGCACGGCCACCGTGAGGTTATTCCCAGCCATAAATCTGAATTGACGTTTTGCCCGCCCGCAGTTGCTCCCGCACCCACGCTTCGCGGGCCTCGCGGGCTTCGGCTTTTTCGAGAACTTCCTGAATCCGTTCCCTCGGCACGACCACCACCCCGTCGCGGTCGCCCACGACGACGTCGCCGGGATGAATGACGACCCCACCGATGACGACGGGCTGATTCAGCATTCCGTCTTCAAAACTCGACGTGCCCCGGATGCACAGCCCCCGGCTGAACACGGGGAAACCCATCGCTTCGATGTCGTCGGCGTCGCGCACGCAGGCGTCGATGACCAGCCCGGCCAGGCCCCGGGTTTTGGCCCCCAGGCTCATCAAATCGCCCCAATAGCCCGCTTCGTAAAAATCGGAGCAGTGGGCCACGAGTACGTCGCCGGGCTGGGCGAGGGCGTAGGCCCGGTGCAGGATTTTGTTGTCACGGGGGGCCGTCTGCACGGTGTAGGCCGGGCCGCAGAGTTTCATGCCCGGCGCGAGGGGCTTGATGGCCGAAGGCAGGTTGCCCTTTTTGCCGAGGGCTTCGTGGAGGGTGGCGGCGGAAAACGCGCCCAGCCGGGCGCGCAGTTCGGGGCTGAAGGGTTGGGGGTCAGAAGTCATTCGTCAGAAGGTTGGCCCGGCTCAGGTGGTGGAAAAGTCGGTCGAGGCTGGTGACGGTGCAGTTTTCGGCGGGAGAATAATCTTCGTCCACCGAAGGGGTCACGACCAGGAGCGGAACGTTGCCCAGGTCGGCGGCGGCCAGGCGGTTGCCCTTGCGCAGGGTGGGTGCGTTGCTGTATTTGATTTCGATGCCCAGCACGGGGGTAAGTCCCTTCACCAGCACCAGGTTCAGTTCGGTGCCGTCCTGCGTTCGGTAGAAAAAATACCCGATGCTGCTTTTCAGGTGGGCGATAATTTGCTGAATGACAAATCCTTCCCACGAATTTCCTTTGGCGTGAAAACCTTCCAGTTCTTCCCCGTTTTCAATTCCGGCCAGCGCGTGCAGCAAGCCCGTATCCCGCACGTAGATTTTTGGCGATTTGACGATTCGTTTCGAAGTGTTGGCAAAATACGGCTCGACGCGCCGCACCAGAAACGCCTGCTCGAAGTAATCGAGGTACCGTTTGGTCGTGCCCACGTCGATGCCCAACGACCGCGACAGGTCGGAGTAGTTGAGCAAATTGCCGTTCACGTGGGCAATCATCCGCAGCAAATTGCGCAGCGTGTTCACCGAGGCCGACAGCCCCAGCAGGGGTAGTTCGCGTTCGATGTAGGTTTGAATGAACTGCACACGGCTGGTGAAACTCACTTCTTCGCTTTCCTGCAAAAACAGGTTCGGGAAGCCACCCCGCAGCCAGAGCCGTTCATAACCGGCTAAGGCGCGAATTTCCGGGTAACTGAACGGATGCAACTCCAGGTAAGCAATCCGACCGGCGAGGGTTTCCGAACTTTTCGCCAGCAATTCGGGCGACGCCGAACCCAGCAAAATGAACCGTCCGTTTACCCGCTTGCGGTCAATCACCGACCGCAGCAACGGAAACAGGGAAGGCATCCGCTGGATTTCGTCAATCAAAATGAGCTGATCGTCCCGCTGCCGGAGGTAATCTTCCGCGTTGGTCAGTTTTTGCAGGTCGCTGCTCGATTCCAAATCCAGGTAGATGCTCGGTTTTTCCACGGTTTCGGCAATGGCTTTCGCCAGCGTGGTTTTACCCACCTGTCTCGGCCCCAGCAGGGCCACCGCCGGGAAGTGATTCATGCTTCTGAGAACTTGGTTCGTAATGGCGCGCGCAATCGTCATGGCTTTTCGATTTACCCTGCAATTTTGGAATTGAAATCGAAAATTGCAGGGTAAAATCAGAAAATACTCCCCACCACCCTCGGCACCTGGCTCTGGTGCGCTTCGGCGAACAGAACCTGTTTTTGCCCCGAAATTCTACGTGCGTGGTTGGCCCGGCGGGAAGCGAGTTCGGCGTAGTAGTCGCGGAGGTAGGTCTGCGCGCCCATGCAGGCCATCGCCTCCCGCTTTTTGGCCATCACCGAGGTGACGTCGATGAACGTGTCGGGCACGAAGCCGCAGAGTTCGGGCTGGTGGGGTTCAAACGAATACCACGCGGGCGGGTCAATGTTTTTGAACGCGCTCGGCACCCCCGCCCCCGACGCCAGCAGCCGCGCTCGCTGCACGGCTTGAAAGGCCAGCGGGTGGTCGGGGTTGAACGGGTCCCGTTCGGAATGCGTCAGGATGACCGTCGGCTCGAACTCGCCGATGAGGCGGGTCAGTTGCTCGACGCGCTCGTCGGTCAAAAGCATCGGGTAATCGCCCCAATCGAGGAATTGGATGGGCGTGTCCAAGACGTCGGCGGCGCGCTGGGCTTGTTCGCGGCGGATGGTTTTCACGCTTTCGACCGAGCGCTTCGGGTCTTCTTTCCAGAGTTCCCCCGATTCGCCCCGCTCGCCGTACGACAGGGCCACGACCAGCGTTTCGGCCCCTTCTTCGCGGGCGTTGGCAATCGTGCCCGCCGCCCGCCAGACGAAATCGCCGGAATGGGCACCAATGACGAGGAGTTTTTTCATGGTTCAATCGTGGGCATCGGCGTGCCCTGGGTGTGAAAACTCGGAATGGTGGGCAGGCCCCAGGCCTGGCCTTTTTTGCGCTCTTCCATCGTCCAGAACACGGTTGGGTAGTCCGGGTCGGTGATGAGCCGGGCGGTGGTGTTGGCGATTTCGACGCGGTTGCCGCCGGGTTCGTACACGTAGAGAAAAAACGTCTGCTGGATGGTGTGCTTGTGCGGGCCGGTTTCGATGCGGATGCCGTTTTCGAGGCAGATGTCGGCGGCGATGAGTACTTCTTCCCGGCTGTTGACGGCGTAGGTGACGTGGTGAAACCGGCCCCGCAGCCCCAAGTAATCGAGCGTCACGGCCAGGTCGTAGGACTTGGAGTTGACCATGAACCACACGGCACGGGGGTTCATGGTTTCCAAATCATCGACGATGGTTTCGGTTAAAATTCCGCCGAGGGTTTCCAATTGAAAATCCCGAAAGGCCCGCACGTCGGCGGCGAACAGGTTGAGGTGGTCGATGCGCCGCACGTTGACGCCCCGCCCCGGAAACCGGCTGGCCGTGTTTTTCAACGCCGATTGGTCGTGCGGACCGGCGCGGTACTTTTCGGTTTCAAAATAAAGCTCCGTCAGGTGCCCGTCGGGGGAGTGAAACTGGTAAGCCGGGCCGTGGCCGAGGTCGCCCTCGTGCCAGCCGAGGGCGTGGGGCGTTTGCTCAATCGCCGCCACGCGCCGGGCCAGCGCCCGCGGGGTGCGCGCCCGCCAGGCAAAATGCCGCATCCCCGGCTGCGGGCTGGCCGTCAGCTTGAGGGTGTGGTGTTCGTAGTCGTCGTAAGCCCGGAGGTAGAGCGAGTCGCCCCCCGTGGCCGTGACCGACATGCCCAGGATTTCGGTGAAAAACCGGGCGCTGGCGTCCAGCTTCGGCGTCAGCAGTTCGACGTGGGCCAGGTGCGCCAGGTCCCAGACGGGTTCAGGTTCGTTCATTTTTTCGGCGTTTTCAGCACGTCGCCAATCCAGGCAAACACCTCGTCGAGGTTGTAATCGCCGCTGTGCCCCCGGTTCCAGGGCAGGGCAAAATCCACGGCGTAGCCCTGGTTGACGAGCTTCGTGTACAGGTTGACGGGGATTTGAAACCCCGTGTCGCGGTCGGCGGCCCCGTGGCGGATGTACCAGTTTTTGGTCGTGGTGGCCCTCGGGTCGCCGATGAAATTCATGGGGTTCATCCGGAAAACCCGGTCCCGGAGGGCCTTGTCCACGGTGGCCGAGGCGTCGCCCGTGGCTTTTCGCAGGCTGAACTCGGTGTAATTCGCCGCCTTGCCGGTTTCGTCGCCGAACACCTGGTTTTCGGGCGTGGCGTCGGGGCCGAGCACGCCCAGTTTATCGAACGCGGGCGGGGCTTTGAGCGGGGTTTTCCCGACGAGGTACGCGAGGTAGGCATCGAGGTCCACATCCAGCACGAATTCCCCCGGCGACCCCCGGAAGCCGCTGTTCAACTTCACGCCCGTGTTGGCGGGAATGTCAAACCCCGCGTTGCGGGCGGCCTGGGCCGATTTCACCAAAAACGATTTGAGGTAATCGCGGTAGTTGTCGGCGGTCAGGGGCGTGCCGTCGGGCGTTTTCAGGCCGAGGCTGGCCTGGTAAGCCGGAAATAACGCGGCCAGTTCGTTGGACACCGCCGCTTGCGCCGACGAGAGGTTGCGCGGTCCAGAGTTGGTGCCGCCGTACAGCCACTCGTAGGCCAGGTCGGCGTGTTCGAGGTCGATGATGGGGCAGAACGCGACGGCGGCAAACACGTCGTCCCGCGCTTTGGCCGCGCCGAGGGCCGTCAGGTAGGGTTCGTAGGCCGGGTGGTTGCCCGTCGCACCGAGCAGGGCCGACATGGCCCCGCCCGCGCTGGTGCCGTCGGTGACGATGCGCTCGGCGTCGCCGGGCATGGCGGCGTCGTTGTGGCGCAGGTAGCGGACGGCGGCTTTCAAATCCACGATGCCCGCGGGGGCTTTGCCGGGAAAAACGGTGCTGCCGTTTTTGGTCACTTTGGCGTTCCAGCCCCGGGCACCGGGAATGACCAGCACGTAGCCCTCGCGCAGGGCGCGGCCCGAGGCGTCGGTATTGGACGGGGCCTGCGCTTTGGACGAAAAATAGCCGCCGACGTAGGTTCGCAGGAACATTGGTGCCTTGCTGGTGGTGGCCCAGGCCGACTCGGGCACGTACACGTTGAGGTACTGGTAGGCCGAATCCACCACGTTAGCGACGTAGTACAAGTTTTCGTAGGCCCGGTACTTCACGGTTTTCCCGTCCAGAAACGTCAGGGTGTTCTCGGTGGCTTTCCGGTTGGAATGAAACGCCAGCGGGTCGCCGGATTGGGCGAACGTGAGACCCGCCGAGCAGGTCAGGGCGGCGGCAAAAGCAAAATTTCGCGATGGCTTCATCGGCATTGGTTTCGTAGAGCGGTTGGTCGTCCCCGACGGACGAATTCGGTGGCCAAAGTTGATTCCTTCGTTTGGAATCGTGCGGAAACGAATCGGCGAATTTTGGAAACGAATCGAACATGCCGACCGCGGCACGGTGGTTGAGAAATGAAAGGCGTCTATTTTTGAAAGCGGGTTCAGCCAACCTCGCCGCTTGTCCGCCGCCCGCCGCCTGCTGTCCGTCTGCTCCCCGCCCTCCCGTCAGCTAAAGCAGACGGCAAGACGGGAAAGCCCCCGCGCGGCGTCCGCTCCGGGGCTGAAATTCAGGCTGCTTTTTCAGTCCCGGAGGGACTTTTGCCGTCTTGCCGTCTGCTTTAGCTGACGGGGGTAGCTAACGGGGGTAACTGACGGGGCGAGCGGAAGGCTAGCAATGGCAAACGCAGGCATCGCACCCCTGATACGCCCCGCCATTTCCAAAAACCAGCAAGCACCAATCAAACATCCGTCTCCGTTCATGCGCATCACCCAGTTCGACGGTCTGTACGGCGAAGCCAACGCCCAGACCTACGCGGCCCGCCCGAACGGCGAGTACCTGTTTTCCGAATTGCTCCAAACGCGCAGCCCCACCTTCGATTGGGTGATTGAGCCGCACATTCACGCCCGGCTGTTTCAGCTTTTTTTCGTGGAAACGGGCAGCGTCGAGTTTTCGGAAGCCACGCGCAAACGCCAGTTGACCGGGCCGGTCGTGCTCCTGATTCCGGCGGCGGCTCTGCACGGTTTCGTGTACACGCCCGACGCCCAGGGCCGCATCCTGACGCTTTCCGACGCCCTGCTCGATGCGCTGTTTCCGCCCACCTCGGCCCTCGCACCCATGCTCCAGGCGGTGCAAGTCATCCAGGCGTTCGACGAACCGTACCCGGCCGCCACGGTGGGGGGCCTCATCGCCCAGGTGGACGACGAACTTTTCGGCGACCAGCCCGAAAAACGCACCATGCTGCACCTGAGCCTGCAACGGCTGTTCATCGTGCTGTACCGGCTCTGGCGGCAGTCCGAAGCCGCCCCCGACCGCCCCAACAGCCTCAGTTTGCGGTATTTCCGGCAGTTCCAGCAGCGCGTGCGGCAGGCGGGCACCCCGCACGGCATTGCCCGGTTGGCCGACGAACTGGCCATCACGCCCGTTCACCTCAACCGCGTTTGCCGGACCGTCGCGGGCAAATCGGCCAGCCAACTGGTGCAGGAGCACCTCGTCGACGAGGCCCGCAAGTACCTGACGTACACGAGTTATTCGGTTTCGGAAATCGCCTACCTGCTGAAGTTTGAATACCCGAATTACTTCGCGCGGTTTTTCAAGAAACACACCGGGCTGTCGCCGACGGAATTTCGGGAGAGACAGGCGGCGGGGTGAATCGTTTCCCGCTTTTGAACGCAGCGCCGATTGTCCGGCTACTTGATTTTCATTCCCGGCACCAACGGTTCGACCGCGACCAGTTCCAACGACTTGACCATCTTTTCCGTGCCGGTTTTGTACTTCCGAAAATGCGGCGTCTGCAAATGCGCCCGGTAGGCGGCGGAGTCGGCGTAAATCTCCAGGATCGTGAAGCGGGTGGGGCGGTCTTTTTCCGCCACGGCGTAGAGGGTCCGCACGCCGGGTTCGAGGCGTACCGACGCTTCGATTTCTTCCCGGAGGGCCGCCCGGTAGGCGTCGAGGTGCGCGGTGTGAACTTCGACGTTGGCGAGTCGCACCATTGGCGCTGGGTTCTGGGCAACCGCGCGGCTGCCGAACAGACAGTTCAGCACGAAAAGCAGCCACCGGGCTAGTTCAGGGCGTTTCATCGGCGTCGGTGTTTTTTGCAAAGGTTGGCAAAAAACGGGCTTGCCCGCATGGGCAACGTTCGCCGTTCGTCAAATCGTCCGGATCACCCGGGCCGGGATACCCGCCACCACCGTGTTGGCGGGCACGTCGGCGGTCACCACCGCCCCGGCGGCGACGATCGCGTTTTCGCCCACGGTGACGCCCGGCAGGACGGTCGCCCCGGCCCCGATCCAAGCGTTGAGTTTGACGACAATCGGTTTAATCAGGAGCGTCGTCCGGTCGGCCGGGTCGAGGGGGTGGTTTTCGGTGGTCAGGTTCACGCGGGGGCCAATCAGTACGTCGTCTTCGAGGGTGATGCCGCCGATGTCGAGAAACGAGCAGGCATGGTTGATGAACACGTTTTTGCCTAAGCGGATGAACCGACCGAAGTTGGTGTGAAAAGGCGGGAAAATGGCCGTGGTCGGGTCGATCGCCGTGCCGATGATGTCGCTCAGCCGCTGGCGCACCTGCTCCACGTCGGTGGCCGTGGCGTTCATCTCGACGCAGAGCCGGAGGGTGCGGGCGACGACTTCGGCAAAACGCGGATACTCCGGGTCCTCCCGGCGGAGCGGTTCGCCAGCTTGGAGACGTTGGAAGATGTCGGCCTTTTCGGGTTGATGGTCCATATTCGGCATGGGTTGCTGCCCAAGAATTTACGGAATCCGCTTGAACCGTTTGCTGAAATTGTACGCCACCATTACGTTCCACATGAAGGGCTGATTGCCGGGAATGTCGGCCGTGAAGGTTTGGTTGATGGTGGATTGCAGCGTGAACGGCGAACTTTTCTTCGACAGAATCGCCGTTCCCGTGAAGTAGCTGCCCCGGTGCCCGTCCAGAAACAGGAAAAACACGGTTGGGAGGAGTTGGAGCCGGATATCCCCGCCCAGGTTGAGGTTGGCGATGCTGGTGTTGAGAAACAGCACGTGGGTCCGCTGCGGCCCGTGGTTTTGCAACCCGTTCCCGTTCAGGTAAACGGCACTGACGCCCCAGTTGGGCGTAATCTGGTAGCTGGGCACGACTTCCCCGGCGGCAAACCGCAGCATTTCGGTAATCTCACGCTGGGTGCCGCTGTCGCTGATGGTTCTCCGGACGAGCGAAAAGGCCGGGTGAGCCCCCACCCGCAGGGTAAATTTCTTCTGCTCGACGAGGCGGTACCGGAACCAAAAAATAAAGCCCCCCTTGCTGGCGTCGGGCACCAGCCGGATGTCGGGGTCGAAGCTGAAGCGGCCTTTTCGCCAGTAGAAATTCAGGATGGCCGCCGGACTGTTCAGGGAGAAGGTCGGAACGATGGAAAACCCGTTGTTGGTGATGCCCACCGAACCCGAAAACGTCGTGATTGCTTGGGTGCTGTCGGCCAACCGTCCGGAACGTTCTTCCGGCTCCACGGTCAGGCCCGACGGGGTGGGAACAACCTGGGTGCTGTCCGCCGTCTGGCCGAAAGTTTTCAAGGGAAAGAGGGCGATGCTCAGCAAAAAGAAGCAGGTGATTAGACGTTTCATTTGCAGTCAGTTATCCGGACAATGGATTGAACGCCGCAAAACTACTTCTTGCCCTTGCGCCCGTCCGTACCCGTTTTACGGGATTACTTACCACTTTTACCGGTGCCCGTCTGATGCACGTTTTTTATCGACAGCTTTGATCAAAAAAAGCCATGACCATTTTCGACACCATCAAAAAATACAGCGAGCACTTCAACAACCGGACGCTCCACCCGCTCATCAACCTGATCGACCTGAACAAGTCCGCCCCGTTGAAGCGGATTAAATTCCGGCTGGATTTTTACGCCATCATCGTCAAGGAAACCGACTGCGGCGAACTGCGCTACGGCAACCAGTATTACGACTACTCGGAAGGGACGGTGGTGTTCATCGGTCCCGGTCAGGTGATGACCAGTTTGCCCGAAGGCGAAATCCACCAGCCGACGGGCAAAGCCCTGATTTTCCACCCTGATTTGCTGCGGGGAACCAGCCTCGGCAAGCAGATGCACGAATACTCGTTTTTCAGCTACCAATTCAACGAGGCCCTGCACCTCTCCGACAGCGAGCGAGCTACCGTGGACGGCTGTTTCGCCAACATCGTCGCCGAAATCAGCCAGAACATCGACCGGCACAGTAAAAAACTGCTCGTCGCCAACCTCGAACTGCTGCTGCACTACTGCACCCGGTTCTACGACCGGCAGTTCATCACCCGCGAACACGTCAACCACGGCCTGCTGGGGCAATTCGAGGAAAAACTGCGGGCGTACCTGCACAGCAACAAACTGCAAACGCAGGGCCTGCCCGGCGTGGCCCATTTTGCTGAGGAACTGCACCTGTCGGCCAATTACTTCGGGGATTTGATTAAAAAAGAAACCGGCAAATCGGCGCTGGAATACATCCAGCTTCACGTGCTCGATTTGGCCAAAGAGCGGATGTTCGACCCCAGCAAGTCGGTCAGCGAAATCTCCTACGAACTCGGCTTCAAATACCCCCAGCACTTCACCCGGTTTTTCAAGCAGAAAGTGGGCGTGTCGCCCAACGAGTACCGGGGTGAGCACCTGAACCGGATTCGGGTGTATCCGGGGTAGGAACCAGTCCACTCGCGGCTCGTACCGCGATTACCGACATGGAGAAGACCCCGTTTACGAGCGTTGACAGCAGGATGATGAATAGTTCCACTGGTTTCGACAATTTATTTGCCGACACCCGCCGAACCGGCTTAGTACTTCACTTGAACGGTCCACCTCAATGTTGCTTGAACGAACACGAGGTACTTGGCCGGAAAAAAGGGCCGACCTTCCAGCCCCCTCACCCCGGACTCGGAAAGGAGCTGCTCGTTGCCCGGCGTGAACAGGCGCTGAGACGAACTGGTCACTTCCATACTCAGCCGGTCCGACGGCCGCAGCAGTACGCCGAGCTTTGGAATCATGCCCACAAAACTCCCGTACCCGCTCCGCCCGGCGGTATCGGCTCCAGCCTCGTTTCGCTCAAAATCCAATCGGGTGTTGGTCACGCCAATGGCCCAGCCGACCAGGGGCCGTACCCGACTTTTACCCGTGTAATAATCGTGGGTGAACGTAACCAGGGAGCGCCGGATGCGGGTGGAGAAAAAGTTGTCCGTCTGCCGTTGCGCGTAGTGGGAAAACGAACGTTGGTAGCTCAGTCCAACGGCGTAGGCACCGTGGGGGTGGTAGCGTGCGGTGAGGCCCAACAGTCCGATGGGTTGTTCGCGAGGTGAAAGCGCGAGCGCATCCCTACCGCAGGGGTGAACGAAAACTCTTCAACCGGTTTCTGGCCCTTCCCCTCCACGACGGCAGCAAACAGCAGGCAAAAAAGCGCAGAAAGCGAAACCAGGCATCATGAGAAAACATGGTGGAATACGATACAAAGCGTTCATTTCAGCGTCACTTACCATCCTCCCCCCAGCGCTCGGTACAGACCGATCAGGGTCGAGAACTGCGTTTGTTTGGTGGCAATCAACGCACGTTCGGCATCGAGCACCGAGCGCTGGGCCGTGATGACCTCCAGATAGGTGGCGTACCCCGTGGCAAACAGTTCATTGGACGTGGCCACCGCCTGCCGGAGGGTAACTACCTCCTGAGTTTGCAAGTCGGCCACGGCGCGGTAGTTTTCCAGCCCGCGCAGGCCGTTCACCACCTCGCCCACGCCCGTTACGATGACCCGCTGGTAGGCAAAATACGCCTCGCGGCTTTGGGCTTCGGTGCCCGCCAGGTTGCCCTTCAGCAGCCGACGGTTGAACACCGGGGCCGCCAAGCTGCCCAGGACCCCCACCGCCACCGAAGCCGGGTTAAGCAACACGCTAGGCCGAAACGCGTTCAGCCCCAGGTAGGGCGTCAGGTTGAGCGAGGGCAGAAACTCGGCCCGGGCCACGGCTACGTCGACGTTGGCGGCTTCCAGTTCGCGTTCGGCCTGACGAATGTCGGGTCGGCGGCGCACCAATTGTGCCGGAATGCCTGCCGCTACCGAGGCGGGCAGTTGCTGGTCACGAATGGAGGGGCCGCGCTCAATGGGCTGCGGGTACCGGCCCAGCAGGACATTGATGGCGTTTTCGGTTTCGGCGATTCGCTGCCGCACCTGCCCCTCCAGGCTGCGCGTATTGAGAAGCTGCGCCCGGAATTGCTGCACGGCCAGTTCGGTCACGCGCCCGGCTTGTTTCTGCACCCCGACCAGTCCGACGGCCCGCTCCTGGAGGGCGATGTTCTCGCGGATGATCTCTTGCTCGGCGTCGTTGGCCAATAGGTCGTAGTACAACCGGGTCACGTCGGCCACCAAGGCCGTCACGATCAGGTTGCGCCCTTCCTGCGAAGCCAGTACCCGGTTGTAGGCCGCCCGGCGGCGGTTGCGGAGTTTGCCCCAGAGGTCGTATTCCCAGGAAGCCCGAAAGCCCACGAACAAGTCGGGTGTAGGGTTGGGGATGAGCAACCGCCCCTGCACGTTGTCCGAGAGGTTGGTGTCGTAGTTGCCCACGCCGTTCAGGGTGTAGAGGCCGAAGCGGTCAAGCCCCGCCGAGGCGACGGCCTCGACCTGAGGCAGTAGCGCACCCTGGCTGATGGTGAAACTGGCGCGGGCCATTTCAACGCGTTGCAGGGCGATTTTCAAATCCAGGTTGCGGGCCAGGGCCGTGTCCACCAGCGCCACCAGGTTGGGATCGGCGAACAGCGTCCGGAACGGCTTGTCGCCGAGGCTGCTGGAATCGGTTTTGGCTGGGTCGGCCGTTCCTTCGTAAGCCGACGGCAACGGCACCGGGGCAATCGGTACGGGATGGCGCTGGACTTTGCACCCGCCCAATCCGGCCAGCAGGCAGGCCGCGAGCAGGGTTGAACGAACGTCAGGATTCTTGAAGAACGGCACGGGTTGAATGTTTTTGATGGGTGGTAGACGAGGGGCTGGAACGGTTGGATGCTAACAACCCGGCGAAAACGGCGTACAACCCCGGCACGATTACCAGGCCAAACACCGTTCCGACGAGCATCCCGCCCGCAGCGGCCGTGCCGATGGTGCGGTTGCCCACAGCTCCGGCACCGGTGGCGATGCAAAGCGGAATCAGGCCCGCGATGAAGGCAAACGAGGTCATCAGAATCGGGCGCAGGCGGGCCACGGCCCCCTCGATGGCCGCCTTCACGACCGGCGCGCCCTCGGCGCGCCGCTGGTTGGCGAATTCAACGATCAGGATGGCGTTTTTGCCCAGCAGGCCGATGAGCATCACCATCGCAATCTGGGCGTAGATGTTGTTTTCCAGCCCCGTGATCCACAGGAAGAAAAATGCCCCGAACACGCCCGTGGGGAGCGAGAGAATCACAGGTAGGGGCAGCAGGAAGCTTTCGTACTGCGCCGCCAGAATCAGGTACACGAACACCAGGCAGATGACGAAAATGTAAATGGCCTGGTTGCCCGACTGCACCTCGTCGCGCGAAATGCCCGCCCAGTCGATGCTGAATCCTTTGGGTAGTTTGGTGGCCGCCACTTCCTGCACCGCCCGGATGGCACTGCCGCTGCTGAAACCGGGAGCCGCCTGCCCGTTGATTTCCGCCGAGGGGTACATGTTGTAGCGCGTGGCCTGCTCCAGCCCATACACGCGCTCGACGCGCATGAACGCCGTGAACGGCACCATGTCGCCTTCTTTATTTTTAACGTACAGCTTCAGCAGATCGTCCAACTGCGCCCGGTGGCTGGGCAGGGCCTGCACCATCACCTTGTACATTTGCCCAAAGCGGATGAAGTTCGTCGCGTATTCCGAGCCGATGAGCGTTTGCAGCGTCTGCATGGCCTGTCCCACCGATACGCCCTTCTGTGCCGCCTTGTCGGCATCCACGTAGAGCATGTACTGCGGGAAACTGGCGTCGAAAATGGTGAAGACGTTTTCGATTTCGGGGCGGTCTTCCAAATCCTTCACAAATTGCCGGACGACGCCTTCCATCTTTTTGTAATCGCCGCTGCCGGTCTGGTCGAGCAGCCGCAACTCAAGGCCGCTGGCGTTGCCGTAGCCCGGCACGGCGGGGGGAGGAAAAAATTCGATTTTGGCGTCCTTGATGCCACGTGTTTTTTCGGATAATTCGTCCATCACCTCTTCCACCGTCTGGCTGCGCTGGTCCCAGTCTTTGAGGTTCACCAGGCAGGTGCCGAACGTGGCCCCCGTGCCATCGGAAAGAATGTTGTTGCCCGCCAGCGTCGAGACCGATTCCACGCCGGGGATGTTTTTGGCGAGTTGCTGAATCCGATCGACCACCACGCGGGTCCGTTCGAGCGTGGCCCCGGCGGGCGTGGTGATGCTGGCGTAAAACGTGCCCTGGTCGTCATTGGGAATGAAGCCGGGGGCCACCCGCGAACTCGTGCCCCAAATGCCCAGGCAGAACACCGCCAGCACCCCGAACGTCACGACCCGGCGGTTGACAATTGCCTGCAATAACCGGCCATAGCGGCGGGCCAGGCGATCGTACCCCGCGTTGAACCGGGCAAAGAACCGGTTGAGCCAGCTTTTCGGGCTGGTACCGTGCGTGTTTTTGAGCAGCAAGGCGCACAGGGCCGGGCTGAGGGTGAGGGCGTTGACCGCCGAAATCAGGATGGCAATGGCCATCGTCGCCGCAAATTGCCGGAAAAAAATGCCCACCGGCCCGGTCAGAAACATGACCGGCACGAACACGGCCACCATCACGAGCGTGATGGCCACCACCGCCGCGCCGATTTCGTTGATGGCCACCTTCGAGGCTTCCCAGGGGCTTAAGTCGCTGTGCTCCATGTTGGCGTGAACGGCCTCGACCACCACGATGGAGTCGTCGACGACGATCCCGATGGCCAGCACCAGCGCGAAGAGGGTGATAAGGTTGATGGAGAATCCAAACAGGTGCATGAACGCGAACGTACCCACCAACGCGACCGGCACGGCGATGGCCGGGATAAGCGTGGAGCGCCAGTCCTGCAAAAACAGGAATACCACTAGCGCGACCAGCAGGAACGCTTCAACGAGGGTTTTGATCACTTCCTGGATCGAGGCATCGAGGAAACGCGACACGTCGTAGGTGACCTCGTAGTCCATACCGGGGGCGAACCGCGTTTTCTTCAACTCGGCCATGCGGGCCTTTACGCCGACAATCACCTCGCTGGCGTTGGAGCCGGGCAACTGCTTGAGCATGATTGACGCCGAGGGTCGACCGTTGTGTTTCGAGATAACATCGTAGTAGGTGGTGCTGAACTCGACGTCGGCCACGTCTTTCAACCGCAACAGTTCGCCGCTGTTCTGCGAGCGGAGCGGAATGTTACCGTACTGCTCTTCAGTAGTGTACTTGCCCGTGTATTTAAGCACGTACTGGAGCGCCTGTCCCTGCTTGTCGGAGCTTTCGCCCAGCTTGCCGGGAGCGGCTTCCACGTTTTGCTCCTGCAAGGTTTCGACCACCTCGTCGGCCGAGATGTTGTAGGCCAGCATCCGATCGGTCTTGAGCCAGACGCGCATGGCATACTCGCGGGCACCCATGATGTCGGCAAAGCCCACCCCCTTGATGCGCTTGAGTTCGGCCAGGACGTTGATGTCGGCGAAGTTGTAGAGGAATTTCTCGTCGAGGGCGTCGTTTTCGCTGAAGATGTTCAGGTACATCAGCATCGAGTTTTCTTCTTTGGCAATCCGCACACCGTTCTTGATCACCTCCGAGGGTAGTTCGGCCATCACGGCGGCCACGCGGTTCTGCACGTTTACGGCGGCCACGTCGGGGTCGGTGCCGACCTCGAAAATGACCTGCACCACGCTCACGCCGTCGTTGGTCGCGTCCGATGACATGTACTTCATCCCCGGAACGCCGTTGATGGCCCGTTCGAGGGGCGTGATGACGGCTTTCACGGAAGTTTCAGCGTTAGCCCCGGTGTACTCGGTCGTGACGTTCACCTCCGGAGGGGCCACCGACGGAAACTGCGTCATGGGTAACCGCGTCACGGCCAGAATGCCCAACAGCGTGATCATCACCGAGATGACGATGGAGAGGACCGGTCGATCAATGAATTTGGAGAACATGAGTTGAGTTTTCGGTTTCCAGTTTTCGGTTTTCTGTTTGGTGTCGTAACTGAAAACCAAAAACCGGAAACGTTACTGTTTCGCCAACTGCGCCATTACTTCGGGAGCGGACAGCAGGTTGGGCTGGATGGTGTCGCCTTCCCTGACGGTTTGGATGCCTTCAAACAGAACTTGGTCGTTGGCCGTCAGGCCCGACCCGACCACGTAGAATTGGGGCAGGCGGAGTTTGGGCACGATGCTCCGCATCCGCACCTTGTTGTCGGGGCCGACAACGAACACGAACAGCTTGTCCTGCAACTCGAAGGCGGCTTTTTGCGGGATGAGCAGCGCGTGGGCCAGGGCCTGGTTCATGCGCACCTTGCCGCTGGCTCCGTGCTTGAGCAGATTTTTCGGATTGTCGAACCGGGCACGGAAGGCGATGTTGCCGGTGGCGCGGTCAATTTGCCCGTCGATTTTTTCAATGCTGCCCTTGCTCGAATGCACCTGGTTGTTGGCCAGCACGAGCGACACGTCGTTTTCCCGGACCGATTCTTTCCTGGTGACAAAATCCAGGTATTCGCCTTCGGGCACGTTGAAATAGGCGAACACCTGCCGGTTGTCCGACAGCGTCGTCAGCAGGGTTCCTTCCTCGACCAGACTGCCCACTTTGTTGGGTATTCGGTCCACGATGCCATCGAAGGGTGCCCGGATTTGCGTCAGGGCCATCTTGAGTTTCGCCCCGGCCACGGCGGTTTCGGCCCCTTCGATGCGGGCGCGAAGCGCGGCCAGGTTGGCCTGAGCCTTTTCGAGTTCGATGTTGGAAATGACCTGCTTGCCCGCCAGCATCGACACGCTCTTGACCTCCACCTCGGCGGTCCTGGCTTCGGCGGTGGCATTTTTCAGGTTGGCCTGGGCCTGCATCAGGTTCTCGCGGTACTCGGGGTTGTTGACGGTGAAGAGCAGTTGGCCCTTGCGGACGAAGGCCCCTTCATCGACGTGAATGCGTTCGAGGTAGCCTTCGATGCGGGTGCGGATTTCGACGTTCTGCACGGCCTGAATGTCGGCCACGTAGTCTTTGGCGTACAGCGTGTCGGTCACGACGGGCTGCACTACCGGGTAGGTTTCCGGTTGGGTGTTTTCGTGATTTGAGTCCCTGGAGCAGGCCATTGGCAGCACTCCGGCCAACGCACCCAACAGGATGAACAAAATCAATCGGACCCTACGGACGCGGGTCACCAGATGAACAGACATGGTCTGATGCGTTACGGTGTGAAAATGGAGAGTGGAAACGGGCCAGTCCCGGTGAAACCACCAGGCCCGTTCGGGCGCAACGCGCACTCCGACCGAAAATCGGTCGGGCCGATGAGCCGGAAAGCCCAGTCGTTTACGCGAATTGGGGGGGGGGCGTGTTGACCTCTGCCGACCGGCCAAAGTAGCTGGCTCCGGCATACGCCATCACCACGGCGGCGATGTACTCAACCACGGGTGAAAACTGGTAGCCAGGTGAAGGCACTGGCAGCGACCAGTCGAAAAAGATTTTACTGAGTTGATCTTCCTCGCCGTCAGGCTCATCGTGTTCGGGAACGGCATTCTGAAATTTGAAAACGTGTTCCAGGAGCAGTTCCCCGACACTCTCAATTTCGTTGAAGGACAGGTCTTCGTGGTATTCGCCCAGGCTGTTCGGCTTGACGTATCCATCGGGCGCGTCAATGCTGACGTTGATGACGTACAGTGCCATCACCCAGCAGAACAACTGGTGCCAAAGGAGCGTATGCGTCCGTTTTTTCTTCATCTGAACGTCCGAAGACTTCTACAAAGCTAAGCAATAATCGATCTTTTGGGCTTGTTGGTTGAGGAAACGGATCAGGTTATTGAAATCATGATAAAATTTAACAGCAAAGTATAACCTGATTCCAAGACCTACTGATTGCGCAGAGCGGAAAGGCCGCTTCGCTGGTAGTCTGACGAACGGTTAGGAACGGCGCAGCCAATCCGGTCGGGTGTTTTTCCGACTGAATGACGTCAAGCGGGCCATCGCCTGGAAACAAATCGGCGTTTTCCGAAAACGAACGCAACCGAATGTTTTCAAAATCGCCCCGTAAGTCTCGGTTAAACACGAAGTTATCGACTTCCTCGAATGCGGGATCGGTGGGCCGCACCAACGAATCCGTTCAAATTGTACTTTTGACACATGCATCACCGGTTTCCTCCGACCGAACCGGGTGATTTGGCGCTAACTTCATAAACCCGTTTGCGATGAAACCCTCAAGACGCAATTTCCTGCACACGCTCGGCGCGAGCGCCGCCGGCCTGGCCCTCGCTCCCCCCGCCGCCGCTTCCCCGGCCACCCCGCCCAAAACCGGCAAACCTTCGGACGACGACCAGGTGCTGTTCGTGGGCGACAGCATCGCCATCGCCAACACCGGGTACGGCAAAGTGCGCGGGTTCATCCTCCGGGGCGTTCACACCTTCCTGGGCGTGCCCTACGGAGCCGACACCTCGGGCAAAAACCGCTTCATGCCCCCGCAGAAACCCGCGCCCTGGAACGACGTGCGGCCCGCGCTCTGGTGGGGCAATTCGGCCCCGCAAATCATGGAAAAGCGCTACGCCAACCCCTACGCCTCGTTCGTGGACCACTGGAACTACGACGACGTGTCGGAAGATTGCCTGAAACTGAACGTCTGGACGCCCGCGCTCGACGGTGGGAAGCGGCCCGTCGTCGTGTGGCTGCACGGGGGCGGGTTCGTCAACGGCAACGGCATCGAGCAGGACGGCTACCACGGTGAAAACCTCGCCCGGCTGGGCAACCTCGTGTTCGTGTCGCTCAACCACCGCCTCGGCGCGCTGGGCTACACGCACCTGAAAGCGGCGGGCGGGCACCCGGCCTCCGGCAACGTGGGCAACCTCGACATGGTGGCCGCCCTCGAATGGGTCCGCGATAACATCGCCAACTTCGGCGGCGACCCCGGCAACGTCACCATCATCGGCCAGTCGGGCGGCGGGGCCAAGGTCACCACGCTGATGAACATGCCCTCGGCGAAGGGGCTGTTTCACCGGGCCGTGGCCCTGAGCGGCAGTTCGCTGGCGGGCACCAACCCGGAGTACGCCGAAAAGCTGGGCCTGAAGGTGCTGGAAGAAGCGGGCCTGAAACCCGGCGAAATCGAAAAACTTCAGCAAATCCCCTGGCGCGAGTACATCGACATCGCCAACCGGGCCACCGAAAAGATGGCCGACGAAGCCAAGCGCCTCAACATCCAGCGCGGGGGCTTCGCGCCCGTCGCCGACAGCGCGACGCTCAACGGCGGGCCGTTTTTCCGCGACCCTCAACATTTTTCGGCGGACATTCCCCTGCTCATCTGCTCGACCTTCCACGAACAAAGCCCCAGCCGCACCGACGCGGCCCTCGAGGCCGTGACGCTGGCCGACGTGAAGGAAAAAATTAAGCCCCGTTTCGGCGAAAAATCGGGGGAAATCGTGGACGCGTACGCGAAGAATTTCCCGAAAGCCCGGCCCATCGAACTCTGGGCGCTCATCATCTCCAACCGAAAAAACGCCGTGGCCGCCGCCGACGCGAAGACGTCGCAGGGCAAAGCCCCCGTGTACGTGGCCTGGTTCGGCTGGCAGCCGCCCCTGTTCGACGGGCGGATGCGGGCCTTTCACTGCGACGACATTTGCTTCTGGTTTTACAACACCGACCTCATGCTCACCCACACGGGCGGGGGCAAACGCCCGAGGGCACTTTCGCAAAAAATGGCGAAGTCGTTCATCAATTTCTCCCGCACCGGCAACCCCAACGGCGGCGGCCTGCCGACCTGGAAGCCCTACACGACCCAAAACGGCGAAACGATGGTGCTCGACGATGCTCCCGCGCTGGTCAACGACCCTGACCGCGAGGCGCGGAAGGCGCTGGCGTAGGTGAATTGTTCACCGGCTCAAAGCCGCAAGGTCGCTCGCTCATGAGCGACCTTGCGGCTTTTGTGGTTGCATCGGTGCGAGCATGGGCAAAATTTTAAAATTTGCTGTATTATCGAACATCCATTCTTTGATTATCTGCTATTTTTTCTAAGATTCGTACAGAATTCGAGCCGCCCGATTTCTGCCGCCATTTAAGCTTACCGCCCGGACTGCTCTGATTCAAGCACTTACACCTTACAATGTCTTGAATCATGCTGTCATACCTTCGTGTAGCCGCCTCGTTTGTTGGCTTTGTATTTTTGCTAAATTCCAACGTTCAAGGTCAGGAATTAACCTCGTCTTCCCGTTCTCCGGCACTTGAGCCACCAATTGCCTATCGCTGGGATGTAAGTACCGATTTGTTGCCCCTGATTGGCAAAAACACGCTGCCTAACTATTCGGTGATGGTCCGTAGAGGCATCGGTCACAACCAAGCCTTGCGATTTCGGCTTGGCACTGAACTGCGGAGAGCGGTAACCACTAATGACAATTTCAAATCAAATGTTCTTCTTCAACTCGGCTATGAGTTTCAGCGGCCTGTTTCCAATAAGGTTCAAGTGTTCGGAGGACTTGATTTAGTCTACCGAAAGAAAGACACCGAATTGATTGCTTTGGCATTTCTGGGTGGCACCAATTCAGTTTCCTACCCAGATACGGAGCGTACGACAGGATTTGTGGGCTTTGCAGGAGTCAAGGTTTTCGTCTTACCCTCCCTTTCTCTGTCTATTGAAAATACCTTGTCGCTGGTCAACGTGCGTAACTATGTCAATAACTATATGCCTACTAAGCCTGTCGTTACCGGCGGTGGGATTACTTTCGGCGATTCGTTTGTGTTGGTCAGCCGAACGGCCGAAAACACTTGGGAGGTTTTTTTGACCCCAATCCAAGTGCTCAATTTATCCTATCACTTCTAAACAAACCGTCATCATTGGCTGGCAAATAGTGAGTATCATTCTTAAACATCAAGTCATGCGCTCGACAGCCCTCCTCTTTTCAACTACTATCGCTTATTTTTTGGTGAGTTTAGGTGCCAACCCAGCGGTCGGACAAGATTCACTGAATGTAGCAGAAAGCTATTCTTCCCGTCCAACCCCCGCTCCGCCGTTGTACCGCTGGGAGGTCGGTTACGAATTGCTTCCGCTGCTGAACGGCTCCACGCCACTGCAAATCATCGTTAAAAAGCATAGTCAACGAAAAACAGGTCAGGCGTTGCGACTAAGGGTTGGGCTGAACAGCTATGCCACGATTTCGAGAAACGTTCGAGTGGTCTCGGTCACCCTTCCCAACACGAACGTTCCCAGGACCAGCGATTCATTTGGAGGCTCCCTTCGCTTTGGAACAGAAAAGAACATATTGTTCGGCAAGCTGGGATTATTTTACGGTATCGATCTGATAGCTCAACATTTTAAAAACTTGGACGAAAGCATAGATGCTGCAAACCCAAACCTTACCTATGAAAGTACTTCACAGAACGACAATATCGGTCTCTCGCCGATGTTTGGTTTGAAATACCGATTTACTTCAAGAATTAGCTTAAGCTTGGAAGCTACCCTTAACGCCATCTATAACGTTCAGCGCACGACCAACAAAACGCTCTCAAGGAACACTCAGGTTCAACTGCTTGAACAGAAGGGCAAAGTATTCTACTATTACCTAACCCCACTTAACTTTCTGTACCTCAGTGCATATTTCTAAACTAAACCTCCAAAGACGCCATGAAAACGTCAACCGCCCCCCGCCTGTTTTTCTTAGCGCTACTTTCATTCAATTGTTTGGGACAGACCCCCCGAATTGAATTTAGAGCCACACAAAGTGGTTACTCCTCAAACGTACCGCCAATCTCACTACTGGACATTGCAGGGGTAGAATAGCAAAAAGCGAGGCTGAGTAGTTG
>ERZ1066118.589-NODE-589-length-31656-cov-29.478529_pt1 | contig 31656 bp, 18 predicted proteins | sample MGYA00382765_ERZ1066118 | MGnify/ENA primary metagenome ERZ1066118 (study PRJEB33369, sample SAMEA5778348) | biofilm metagenome | biome: Industrial cooling water; feature: Water cooling tower basin; material: Biofilm | place: United Arab Emirates | collected...
AAAAATATGGGAATTATCAACAGGAAATCATATTCGCACCCTTACTGGTCATAGTTACTATGTGTATTCAGTCGCTTTTAGCAGCGATGGCAAATACGTTGTTTCTGGTTCTAGGGACGGTACAATAAAAATATGGAAATTAGTAACAGGGAATCTTATTCGCACCCTGACTGGTCATAGTGACGGGGTTAATGCAGTCGCTGTTAGCAGCAATGGTAAATACGTTGTTTCTGGCTCTAGGGACGAAACAATAAAAATATGGGAATTATCAACAGGAAATCATATTCGCACCCTTACTGGTCATAGTAACTCGGTTAAAGCAGTGGCTGTTAGCAGCGATGGTAAATACGTTGTTTCTGGTTCTCGTGACTATACAATAAGAATATGGGAATTTGCAACCGGAAAAGAAATTGCCATATTTATGGGTGAAGGTGATGTATATTGTTGTGCTATTACTCAAGATAATGCCACAATAATTGCAGGTAACGCATTGGGAAGAGTGTATTTTCTTAATTTAGAAAGTGTTGAAGTACAGCCATCAATTGAAGTAATTAATCGCGTGCCAAGGCAAGGAGTTATATTAAAATCGCTCAAAAATTTTGCGAAAATATCTAAGTTTTTTACGAGAATATGAGTTTAGATAAATTACCCGATGATTTGCAATACTATTATCAGCACTGAAAATATATAATGACAAATAATACAAAAAATACAAATATCAAATACCAAGATTTTCAAATATTAGTTGATAACAATACTATCCGCGCATCTTCAGAGCAAGGTGAGGTTTCTGAGGAATTTAGTTTAAATAAGAATGAAATTAAACTGGCTTTAAGGATAATTGAGTCTGGGCAAACAGATAAAGAGTTACTTAAAGCGTTGGGTAATACCCTTTACCGCGCGCTCTTCCCCAACCAAATTAACGCGCGCTTCCATGCTACAATGGCAGGCGCCGCTTCCAATAAAGTCCGTTTGCGTTTAATATTCCAGTCTCCGGAATTAGCTGCTTTACCTTGGGAATTTCTCTATGATGAGGGAACTAATAGCTTTTTAGCAAACAATACTCAAACTGTACTTTCTCGCTATATTGATGTTCCTTTGTTAAAACGTACACTAATAGGCGCCACTTTACCACTCAAAGCACTGTTAGTTATCGCGTCTCCTTCCAATTTACCTAAACTTGACACAGATGGCGAAGAAAAGCTAATCAAGGAAGCTTTGCAAAAACATATAGAAGCAGGACTTATCGAGTTAGATGTATTACAATCAGCTACTAGCAGTAACATCCGCCAAAAACTTCGCGAAAAGCCTTATAATGTGTTTCACTTCATTGGTCATGGTAAGTTTGAAAATAATCAAGGTTATATTGCCCTTGTAGATGAAGATGGCAAAGCTAAATATTTGGATGACGAAAGTTTCTCTAATTTCTTTTTAGGCAATAATAGTTTAGGGTTAGTAATTCTCAATTCCTGTAAAGGCGCCACAATATCATTTAACCATGCGTTTACAGGAACGGCGCCGAACCTTGTGCGTCGAGGAATACCCGCAGTAATCGCAATGCAATATACTATATATGACAACACTGCCAAAATTTTCGCCTCAGAATTTTATCGTACATTAGCACTAGGATATCCTGTAGATGCAGCTATTCAAAGTACCCGCAATGCTATTTCTATAGAAGTGGGACTAGAAACGCGCGATTTTGCTACACCTGTACTTTATATGCGGGCGAAGGATGGAATAATTTTAAATGGATTAGTACAATTAAATACGTATCAACCTCCATCGGAGTTTAAACCATTAATTGAAGAAAAGCTTAAATCTTTTTGCGGTCGCGAGTTTGTATTTGCTAAATTCCAAGAATTCCAGCAAAATCATTCAAAAGGTTACTTTACTGTAGTAGGGGACGCAGGAATGGGAAAAAGTACAATTGCGGCAAAGTACGTATCGCAACATAACTGTCCTTGCTATTTTAATATTCTAGCCGAACGCCGCAACCGCCCAGAGGATTTTATTAAAAGCATTCGTGAACAGTTAATACAAAGGTATGGCTTGCAAAATGTGGATGATACTAATTTACTGGGATTATTAGTTAAAGCTAGAGAGAAAAATAAACTGGTTATTGTGGTTGATGCGCTAGATGAAGTTGACCAACCGGATGGCGCCGAGAATATTTTATATTTACCCGAACATTTACCAGAAGGAGTTTACTTTTTCTTAACCCGCAGACCTTATGCAGAGGGTCAAAAACGTTTACGTACTTCTGTAACAGAAGAAGAATTAGATTTAAGAGCAGAATTATATCAAAATTTAAACTTAGAAGATATAAAAACCCGTATTCGGTCATTTCTAATAGACCCAGAATATCAGAAAGATTTACACAACTGGATTACAGACCGCAATATTAACCAGGATACATTTATCACCGAAGTTGCAGCTAAGAGTGAGAATAACTTTATGTACCTGCGCTATGTATTACCGGAAATAGCGCGCGGGTGTTACAAAGATTTAAGTTTAGACAAATTACCCGATGGATTACAAAACTATTATGAGCAGCACTGGAAACGCATGGGTATGGAAAAAGCAACCCAAGAACTTAAAGTAATTATTCTGTATATTATTGTAGAGTGGAATACCCCACCAATATCTTTAAGCGATATAGCAGCTATTGCCGACACAGATGAATATGAAGTTGAGGAGGTTTTAGAAGAATGGTGTGAATATTTAAGAGTACAAACTATAAACGAGGATGGGGAAGAAGAGAAATGTTATCGAGTTTATCATGCTAGCTTTCTAGATTTTCTCAAAAGTCGAAGAAAATTAGATAAAAAAAGAAAATTATTTGAGGAGGTAAACCAACGTATTGCAAAATATGTATATGATTGATGGTAGTCTATATTATGTACTCCAAACGGGTAAAATGTGAACTTATGTCATGCTGAGGTACGTAAACTCAAATCATGAAACTATTAAGGTATGGAATGCTTGTACAAAAAAATTTGTTACTAATTTTAGTGGAGAAAGTGAAATTAGATGTTGTGCAATCGCTAGTGACGGGGTAACATTAGCAGTAGGTGAAGCATCGGGGAAAGTGCATTTCCTCCGCTTGGAGGGTTTGAAGTATAGTTATGAACATTAACCCTCAATTAATTTGCAATTATAAAAAATAATATCGGAAAAAAACCAAAATCAATAAATATGGGACAAATTGCTGATAAGTTATCGAAAATGAAGGAAAGTAAGCAGGTTGCTTATCTTGGCAATTTACGTAGCTTAGTTGATGCAAGAACTAATGAACTATTTAACCAATACTTTCGATTACTTACCGAGTATGACTTTATAGAAGCTAAGATTAATCATCCTAAATTTGGGGTACAGTCACTCATTGAAGACTATGAAATAATTGAGGATACATTATTAACAGATACTCAAGGTAATCATCAAAAATATGATACTGAAAATATAGAGAATTTAAAAACTATTAAACAAGCTTTGCAAATGTCAGCATATGTTATTAACCAAGATACAAAACAACTTGCGGGGCAACTAACAGGGCGTTTACTACCTTTTGAAAATCAAACAATAATTCAAAATGTACTGCAACAGATATCGCAAACCAAAATTATTTGGTTACGTCCTCTTACAGCAAGCTTAACTTCTTCAGGTAACGGGTTAATTCGTACCTTAGCTGGTCATAGTAGCTGGGTTAATGCAGTCACCCTTAGCAGCGATGATAAATACGTTGTTTCTGGTTCTAATGACAATACAATTAAAATCTCGGAATTTACAAGCGGTAATGTTATTTGCACCCGGACTAGTCACGATGACCGGATTAATACAATTGCTCTCAGCAGCGATGATAAATACGTTGTTTCTGGTTCTAATGACAATACAATTAAAATCTCGGAATTTGTAAGCGGTAATATTATTTGCACTTTAACAGGTCATAGTGACGACATTGAAGCAGTTGTTCTTAGCAGCGATAATAAATACCTCGTTTCTGCTTCTAGGGACAAAACAATCAAAGTTTGGGAATTTGCAACTGGAAAAGAAATTTATACCCTAACTGGTCATGATGCTTGGGTTAATGCGGTCACTCTCAGCAGGGATAGTAAATACATTGTTTCTGTTTCTAGGGACAAAACAATCAAAGTTTGGGAATTTGTAACTGGAAAAGAAATTTATACCATGACTAGTCATGGTGACTCAGTTAATGCGGTCGCTCTCAGCAGGGATAGTAAATACCTCGTTTCTGCTTCTAGTGACAAAACCATCAAAGTTTGGGAGTTTGCAACTAGAAAAGAAATTTATACTCTGACTAGTCATAGTGACTCTGTTATTGCGATAGCTCTCAGCAGCGATGGTAAGTACATTGTTTCTGGTTCTGTGGACAGAACAATCAAAATTTGGGAATTTGCAACCAAAAAGGAAATTTACACTCTAACTGGTCATAGTAAGTCGGTTGTTGCTGTCGCCTTCAGCAGCAATGGAAAATACATTGTTTCCTGCTCTATGGATGGTACAATCAAAATCTGGGAATTTGCAACCAAAAAGGAAATTAACACTCAAACTGCTCATAGTAAAAAAGTGACTTCAGTCGCCCTAAGCAGTGATGGTAAATACTTTGCTTCTGGTTCTTGGGACGATACAATCAAAATTTGGGAATTTGCGACCAGAAAGGAAATTCTTACCCTGACTGGTCATAGTGACTGTGTTACAGCAGTCGCCATAAGCAGTGATGATAAATACGTTGCTTCTGGTTCTTGGGACGATACAATCAAAATTTGGGAATTATCAAGCGGTAATATTATTCACACTCTCACTGGGCATAAAGCCTGGGTTGAAACAGTTGCTTTCAGTAGGGATGGTAAATACATTGTTTCTGCTTCTGATGACAGTACAATCAAAATTTGGGAATTATCAAGCGGTAGTGTTATTCAAACCCTGACTTTAAATTACATCTCCATTAAGACAGTCGCTTTTATCTGCGAAGGTAAATACGTTATTTTTGGTTGTTTTAACGGTACAATCCAAATTTTAGAATTATCAAGCGGTAATGTTATTCACACTCTCATGGGTCATAGTCACTCGGTTAATTCAGTTGCCCTTAGTAGCGATGGTAAATACGTCGTTTCTGGTTCTGATGACAATACAATTAAAGTTTGGAAACTAGGAACTATAAAGAGAGGATTTTTAAAATTTATTGAGAACTTAATAAAACGAAAAAGAGAAATTCAGACTCTAACTCGTCATAGTAGCCGGGTTAATGCAGTCGCCCTTAGCAGCGATGGTAAATATATCGCTTCTGGTTCTGATGATAAAACAATTAAAATTTGGGAGTTTGCAACCGCAAAGGAAATTGCCACGTTTACATGTGAAGGTAATGTAAATTGCTGTGCGATTACCCCAGATAATGCCACAATAATCGCGGGTGATGAATCAGGAAAACTACATTTCCTCCGTTTAGAAGGTATGGAGGTACAGTTATGAACGCTCCACCTCAACTGGATAGCTCGTTTCAACAAATTATTTGGGAAAAAAGTCAAAATTTTCTCAACTGCGAGTTTGTATTTACCGCTATCGATAACTTTCTCCACAAACATAACCGGGGTTATTTTACAATTATCGGCGCCCCTGGTAGCGGTAAAAGTGCTATCCTGGCTAAACTCATTACTTGCAACTCTAACCCAAATATCAATATTATTTATTACAACGCCCAAGTACCAGATAAAAATACTGCTGAGGTATTTATCCAATATATATGTACTCAAATTGCGAGTATGGGCAATATTATAGTACAGGCGCCGTTCATATCTCTACACCTATCCCTACTATTACAGCAAATCAGCGAACAACTGGCGCCAGACCAAAAATTAATTATCGCCATAGATGCTCTAGATGCCATCAACGCTCTATACCAACCACTAGGAACTAACTTATTTTATCTTCCCCGATATCTTCCCAATGGGGTTTATTTTATTTTAACCCGTCGTCCTTTCAAGAAAGAAAAATCTGGTTTGTTAATTGAGGCGCCGTCGCAAGTCCTCGATTTATCAGAATATAATTTAAAAAATTGGGATACTGAGTTAGAATTTACTCAGCACTGGCAGAAAATACAAGGAGAAGGTTTATCTGATATTGCTGAGAAAGTATTGCATGTTCTTGCAGTTGCGTCGGAGGGAATGTCTGTGGAGGAAATTGCCAAAACTATTAACGAAGACGAATATGATGTTGAAGAAGTGTTAGACAGTTGGTTTGAGTTTTTACAACAACAGCAAACCAACAAAGAAACTAGATACAGTTTTTATCATCCTCATTTTTCTCAGTGGCTTGCAGGCAAACGGTAAAATATTTATCATAGAATAGTGATATATGACAACTAAATAATATTGTAGTAATTTAAATGAATTAGCAAGGTAAAAGAGATGGGAGAAATTGCTGATAAGCTAGCTAAAATGAAGGAAAGTAAGCGGATTGCTTATCTTGGCAACTTACGCAGCTTAATTAATGCAAATAATATCGAACAATCTAGCCAATACTTTAAATTACTGACTGACTATGAATTTATAGAAGCCAAGGTTAATCATCCTAAATACGGGATAGAGTTACTCATTCAAGATTACGAACTAATTAACAATGATTCATTCACAAATATTCAAGATAATTATCAAAATATTACTGCTGAAATTTTCAATAATTTAAAATTAATCAAAGAAGCTATGCAGCTATCGGCACATGTTTTAAAGCAAGACGCAAAACAATTAGCCGGACAATTAACAGGACGCTTATTACCTTTTGAAGCACGAAGCAAAATTCAAACATTACTCAAACAAATATCACAAACAGAAATTATCTGGTTACGCCCTCTAACCACTAGCTTAATTTCTCCTGGTAATGCATTAATTCGTACCCTTACTGGTCATAGTAACTCGGTTAAAGCAGTCGCTATCATAAGCAATGGTAAATACGTGGTTTCTGGTTCCAATGATAAAACAATCAAAATTTGGGAATTAGCAACAGGTACAGAAAAACACACTCTTACTGAGAGTAGTGGTATGGTGACAGCAATAGCAGTATCAAGTGATGGAACGCAGTTAATTTATGCTGCAATAGACAACACTATTAAACTTTGGAATATAGAAACGGGAAAGAAATTGCTCGAACTGAGTGGTCATCTTTACCGGATAATAGCTATCTCGATAACTTCTAATAGTAAATATTTAGTTTCTGCTTTTGATAACAATACTATAAAAGTGTGGAACTTAGAAGCAGAAAAAGAAATACATACCTTTAAAGGTCATACATCCCCAGTGAGCGCTATTGCTATAACTTTGGATAATAAACAAGTAATTTCTGGTTCAAATGATGGTATTATTAAAGTCTGGGACTTAGAAACAGGAAAAGAATCACTGACTCTTAAAGGTCATTTATCCTCTGTTATTGCTATTGTTATTAGTCAAGATGGTAAGCAGATAATTTCAGCTTCATCAAATAGTCAATTGTGCATATGGGATATAGCAACAGGAAAAAAGGAATTATCTAAATTCTATAGCGAACGTAATTTTACCAATTCAATAGCTATTGCACCTGATAATAAAAAAGTTATTTTTAGTTACGGAGATACTCTTAAAGTTTATAATATTGAAACAGGAAAGCTACTGATTAATCTTTCTGGTCATAGCGACTCCATAAATGCTCTCGTAATTACACCTGATAGTAAGCGATTAATTTCTGCTTCTTCCGATAAAACTATTAAAATTTGGAATTTAGAAATAGACGAGCTATTAACTACTTATTATAATCACCATAGTGCTTGTATTAATGCACTTGCTATTGCGCCAAACGGTCAGCAATTTATATCTGCTTACTCTGATAAACTCATTAAAATATTTAACCTGGAAACAGGTAAAGAAATAGAGAGTATTAATGGTCATCAATCTTCAGTCAATGCAGTCTCTATTACCCCAGATGGTAAACAATTTATATCAGCTTCATCAGATAATACTATTAAATATTGGAACCTCACTGAGAAAATAGGATTTTTATCGTTAATTCATAGTACCCTATTTAAAACCTTAAAATTTACATTTAATCACAGTACTCCAGTAAAAACTGTCGCTATCAGCTATGACGGACAAAAAATAGTTTCTGCTTCATCAGATAGCCTCAATGTTTGGGATTTAGATACAAAGAAAAATATATCAAGCTTACCATTTAGCCATCATAAATTATCCAATATTACTTTATCACAAACAATTATTAATGTTTGGAATTTAAAGACAAGAAACAAAATAATACTCCGTAAACCAAATGATGATAGTTATTTTATAAATAGTTTTTTATATGATGATTCTGATGATACCAAATGGAGAATAACCATAAGAAAAGGTAGAATTATCTCTACTTACAGAAAAGATTCTTTATTTGAATTTAATAAAAGTTTAAGTTTCATTAATAATAATATTGTTAATATTAATGATATTTTCGATATAGAAAAAAATATTGATTTTAGCAAAATTACTTACTATCGCCCTACTTCTCCTAATTGGGAAAAAGTAGCAACTATTCATATTGAAAAAAATATAAGTGATGTCTTTTTTACTCCATATGGCAACTTGGAGACCGTTTCTTATAAGTCTTCTAACACAAATAAGACTTCGACTCAATGTGATGTCTCTTATTTAGCAACAAGTGAAAAGCTAACACTACATTGTAATTCATACAGTTTCGCTATAACCTCTGACAACAAGTGGGTAATTATAGTTTCAAATGATAATAACTTAGTAGTTTTAAGTAAAGAAACAGGAAGAGAAGCATCTATCTTAACAGTCAATAGTAAAACGGAAGATATATTTCTGTCCTTGGATGGTAAATTACAGACTTCTCAATTTCAACAAGGCAGTGCTGAAGAAGAGAATACTGACCAATTAGAAAAAGTAAAAACAATAGATGATTTAGGTTCAATTAACGCTGTAGCTTTCACTCCCTATGATAATGAGATTATTTTTGGTTCATCAGACGGTAGTGTTAGAATTTGGGATTGGCAAACAGGAAACATTTCCCTTCGTAGAAGTTCCTCACCAATGACTTACAAAGGTCATAGTAACTCAGTTAATGCTCTCGCTATTATTCCTAACACTAACCAAGTAATTTCAGCCTCATCCGATAAATCTCTAAAAGTTTGGGATTTTGTAAAGAAAGAATATTTATTTACGCTCTCCGGTTGTGAAGATGGTCATGAAAGTCCAATAAATGATTTAGCTGTTACCCCAGATGGGAAAAATGTAATTTCTGCTTCTGATGACAAAACTTTAAAAGTTTGGGATTTGTCACATAGAAAAGTAATTACCACTTTCACTGGAGACAGTGCAATGAAATGTTGTGCCGTTGCTCCAGATGGAGTGACAATAGTCGCAGGTGATGTTCTAGGAAAAATTTATATTCTTTGCTTAGAAGGTTTGAAGACTGACTGCCTGACAGAAGAAAGTAAAAACCAGTGACGGCGCCGCTTGCACAACTATCGTGTGTTAAAGTCGGCGCCACGGTATCTTCTAATATTGATAATCGAAGACGCAACTTCACTTGACGGGAGCATACTCCATGTAGATTCTCTCCTTTGTTTGTGTTTGAACAATAAAACCTTCACGCTCATAGAGCTTACGTGCTGGATTGACTGCTAAAACTCTAAGCAGCAAGGGTATTTCATGCGCTTTAGCTTCATTAACTAACTGCCTGATAAGAACTGTACCAATGCCACGACGCTGAAAATTAGGTAGTACATACAGTTTCATTAATTGCATGTAGCTTGGGTGTATCTCGACTGCCAAACATCCAACATCTTGACCGTCAATCTGAATAATTTGATGCGTTGACAAATTAATTGAATCGTAAATTATTGTTCGCTGCTCAAAATCAACCCAACTTCCCCAAGTCTGTTCTACATAGGTTTGCATTGTTACTCTCGTTACTTCGTAGATGAACTCAAAGTCAACTTCTGATATGGAACGAAGAGTGATGTGCATATGCTAATTAAGGAGGGCGTGAATTATTAAAAGTTGATTCATTTAATTATTTAAATCCAGAGCAATAACTTGATTTGGCGCCAATACTCCACCTACTTTTACAACTTCTAATTCTCCGGTTACATCTTTATATTGTACCTTTACTTGAGTAATAGCTTCTTCTAAAGTTGCAGATTGGGCAATGTAAATTTTTTCTGATGATTTTAAAACCCAAATTGGGTGAGGCCAAGTGTGTCGGGGTTGCAGTACGGCTTTATGTACAATTGTGTGGATATATTCAATAATTTGAGCTTCTTTACCATTCGGTAAAAACTCTGTCAATGTTTGTAATAATTTTTGAAGTTCTGATGTCGGGATGTGTTCGACAATTTCAGTTTGTTGCCGTGCGCTTGTAGTTGGTACGGTTGTAGCTGCAACTACAGATTCAATATAACGACTGACTTTAGAAATAATTGAATCAAAGTCGCGTTCTGTTAGTATATTCCCCAAGTGCAAATTCAGTAAACTTCTAAAGTTTTCGTCGTCAATATTGATACTGCGATTGTTTAAATAAGCCAAAAAATTACTTGATGCTAACCGACCACAACCAAATTCTCCATTGGCTGCATCTTCTGCTGCTACCAACTCCATTAAATGCTGGTTCTTAGTTGTTTCAACACTTGTATCAGAAGAAATTGATTGGGTCATGAGTTTCTCCGTAATATTTCAAAGTAAACCAAGTTATCTGGTTCGTCTGGGTCGGAACCGCAATCAAGGAATCCAACCCTAATTTTACGATAAAAGTCTATAGAATCGGGCAGAGCATGTAGTCCTACACGTCCTTGATATCCTAATTCATAACTACGGGCAATAGCAAAATCAACTAAATTTTTACCAACACCTTTGTAGGTGGGAGGATTGTTGATTGCTGGACGGTTCCAAGGTCCTGTTGCTAATGCACTAATATATACTAACCTCCGACGATACTGAGATTCAATTTGGCAGCGTTTTTTTAATATATCAATTGTCATCAATCCTTGGGTAATGCCTTCACACTCAATTGCATAAAGCTCATCCCCAGGCAATATTTTAGCTAACCGATTCTTTTTTTCCCAATTCCAGTCAGCGTCCAAGTAACGTGTACCCGTTAGTTGAGGCGCCCATAGATTTTGAGCATCCGTAAGGTGTTTATCTGTTACAGTTGTAAGGATGGCATCGACAATTTGGTTGTCCTGCACCCGTAATAATTTGACATTCAGGCTAAAATCTGAAACCACACCAAGTTTTACACCCCGACAATTTATTATATTTTTACTAGTATGACTATAAAATTATATGTGATTATATGTCAAGTATGACTAGTAAAAAACTTATTATGTTGGAACTCGATATTATCGCATCTGTAGATTGGAAGCCAGAGTTTGGTAAAAAACTAAAATTGATGCGAGGTAAAGTATCTCGGCGCGCGCTAGCTCAGAAAGTTATTGACCAGTACGACTATAAAGTGTCTCAGCAATATATACAGCTTTTGGAACACCCCGAAGGAAGCGAAAAGGCGCCTGCTACCGTATCGTTCAAACTACTAAGATATCTAACAGAAGCACTAAACACCAATGTTTACGATTTGTTTGGCTCACCCGAAATATTTGCTAGTGACACTTGAAACACGCCCCCTTTAATTTACTCAATTCCACACTGTCGCTCAATCACAGATAATAACTCTTCTTGTGTGGGCGTTAAATACGGAGTTGGTTCCGGTGCGAAAAATTCAAACATGGCAACTACAACTTCTTCCACGTTGGGAACCTGAGAAAGGCACCGCAACCGTGTATGCAATTTTTCTGCTGCTGCACGGTATAAAACTGATAATTCACCATTGAGATTCTCCGACTCCATATTTTCTTTCAATGGTTGTAAGTAACTCTTGAGGCGCCTCATGGACTATAGTTTTACAGGCACCGCAGTATTTCCAGCATATCACCGAATCGTAACTCCAACTTTAGTACGACTCGCCAACCAACAAAAAGGACAGCTACCAATTCCAGCTTTATTACGATGTGTTCAAGCCATCAAAATTCCTATTATTAACTCATGAAAGCAAACAGCACTCACCGCCGCAAGCTTTCCAACATAACTTATATATACAACGGAGATAAAGTAATGAATAACGAGATTAATGCAATTGAACTATCTAACGATGAACTCGATACCGTATCTGGCGGTTTAGCTATTAGCTTGGGAGATGTCGGTGGTTTCGCATCAGATGCATCAAACAGCTACTCACTCAAACAACTTCAAGTGGGTCAGCAAACTTTCGCTGGTCCCGGTGGTAGCTATACTGGTTCTGTAACCAACTTACAAGAAATATATAGCAAGGCTGGTCAAGCAATTGCTGTTAAATAAATACAACGATTAAAGTCTCTTCAACCAGTATACCTTTTAACATCACTTCACACGGCGCCAGCATCTTAAATTACTGGTGCCGTTTTTTATGTCTGCTAGCTACGGATTTATCTATATGTTAATTTTTATTTACGTAATATTGGCTACCGTTGTCGTATCAGGCTAATTTGTTACACTTCACTATAATCATCATCGAGTTAAGTATAAATTATGCCTATGGACTGGCTAGCGTTGTGGGGTATTCAAACTGCGGTAGGGTTTCTGTTTACTCCTGTGATGCAGAAATTTGCTGAGGATTTGGGTAAGGATTTACTCAAAGATGTCCTTAAGGATGTGATTAAGGGTTTACCTGGTAATGTTCTCCAGTTGTTAGCGAAAGAGGATATTGATAAAGCTGTTGGTAAGGCAATAAAAGAGTTTTTAGAAATTCTCCAGCAAGAGTTATTTATTGCTGATTTAAGCGAAGATGAGATTAAACAATATAATCAGTCTTTAACTAAGTTTCTTCGTATTGATGAAGTTAAAGAGATATTAGGCAAAGCTTTTCATCCTGCATGTAAAAGTATTGATACTCAAAGTTTAGAAAAAATTTGGTATAATAAAAATTTATTAGCATTACCGGAAGATTTTGATTGGAGACGGTTAAATAAACCTTATATTAACAAAGTTAAAGCTATCATTCGTGAGTCAGAGAAACTGCGGGTTGCATTTGATTCATATAATATTGAAAAAACGGCTGATAATACTCAAGAGCTTGTTGGGGTTCCTACAGATTTTGATTTACTGCGCTATCAAGAAGCGATACGTCAAAAGTATGGTTATTTAAAGTTAGATTCACTTGATACTAGCGGCGCCGCATATAATGAATTAAGATTACAACAGGTTTTTATTGCTCAAAATATGCGTGAGTGTGTTGATATTTTACCTCATGTGTTTGAGCGCCGCAAGGAGTATCAAAAATATCTACAAGAAACAGGTCAAGATATAGAGTTTGCGGATATAAACGAGTTGGAACGTTATCAAAGAAGTTATGTTGAGGCGCCGATTCGTTCTGTTATTGATATTATTAACGAAAAGCAAAGCCGTAACTATTTAGTTATATTAGGTGACCCAGGCGCCGGAAAATCGACTTTATTACAATTCTTAGCATTAAATTGGGCTTCCTCCAAATTAACTAATTACTTTAACCAGAAAATACCTATTTTAATTGAACTGCGTAACTATGTACGTCAAGTAGAAGCTAAATATTGTAAAGAATTCCTTGAATATTTACACCACGCACCTGGAACAATTTGCCATTTAAACCAAATTAAATTACACGAACAATTGCAACAAGGCAATGCTTTGGTAATGTTCGATGGGTTAGATGAGGTATTTAACCCTGCCCAACGCGAAGATATTGTTAATGATATTATCCGCTTCAGTGATAAATATCCTAACGTGCAAGTAATCGTCACTTCTCGCGTTATTGGTTACAAAGACGAACGCTTTCGTAATGGCGAGTTTCGCCACTTTATGCTACAAGACTTTGATAAACAACAAATCCAAGATTTTATCAACCGTTGGCATGAATTAACCTTTAACGATAAAACCGATGCAGCAAATAAAAAAGGGCGCCTAGAAAAAGGGATAGAAAGAAGCAAAGCCATTCAAGAGCTAGCAGGGAACCCGTTATTATTAACAATGATGGCAATACTCAACCGTCATCGGGAGCTACCACGGGACAGAAGCACATTATACGAAAAAGCATCAGAAGTATTATTACAACAATGGGATGCAGAAAGACATTTAACAGATGCGAAAATGTCCCGCTTCCCTATAGATTTAACCGACAAACAAGCAATGTTGCGGCAAGTTGCCTATCATATGCAGGCAAACGAGAAAGGTTTGACAGGTAATTTAATCAACAGCAATGATTTACAGCAAATTTTACAAAGCTACTTAGAAACAATTGGATATCAAAAGATTGAAGCAAGAGAAGCAGCAAAGCTTTTAATAGAACAACTACGTCATCGTAATTTTATTTTATGCGACGCAGGCGATAACTATTATGCCTTCGTACATCGAACATTTTTAGAATATTTTTGTGCAGAAGCATTCCGTCTGCAATTTGAAAAAGAGCAAAAGCTGACTTTAGAGCAACTGAAAACCGAAGTATATGGTAAACATTGGCATGACGAAAGCTGGCATGAAGTATTACGGCTAATAGCTGGAGTAATTGACGTTAAATTTGTTGCAGAGATTATTCAGTATTTAATGGATATTGATGGAGAAGAAAATAAGTTTAGCAATTTATTTTTAGCAGCAGGATGCCTTGCTGAGGTGAGAGAACGAAAAGATAAAGATATTTATCCTCTAGATAGAAAATTGTTTGAAGTTATTAACAGCTTACTTGGTTATGGATTTTATCGTAGCCGCATATTTTTTAACTTTGAGTATTTTACAGTGGATAATCAAAAAGCTATAGAAATTCGGACTTTGGCTGTAACAAGTATAGTTACTACATGGAATGATGACCCTAATATCCTGTCTTTGTTAAAACAACAAGCTGAAGCTAATGATGATTTAGAAGTGCGAGGTACTGTAGTGCAAGAATTAGCTCGCAACTTTAAACATGATCCAGATACCCTACCCTGGTTAAAACAACAAGCTCAAAGTGATGACTCAGAAGTGCGAGGTACTGCAGTGCAAGAATTAGCTCGCAACTTTAAACATGATCCAGATACCCTACCCTGGTTAAAACAACAAGCTCAAAGTGATGACTCAGAAGTGCGAATTGCTGTGGTGCAGGAATTAGTCCGTAACTTTGGACATGACCCGGATATCCTACTCATCTTAAAACAACACGTTCAAACTGATGATAACTCAGACGTTCGACGTATTGCAGTGCAGGAATTAGTCCGCAACTTTAAACATGACCCAGATATTCTATCCATCTTAAAACAATGCGCTCAAACTGATGATAATAGACCTGTGCAAAGTACTGCAGTACGAGAATTAGCGCGCAATTTCAAAGATGACCCTGATACTTTACCGTGGTTGAAACAACACGCTCAAACTGATGATAATGGACCTGTGCGAGGTGTTGCAGTGCGGGAGTTAGCGCGCAATTTCAAAGATGACCCTGATACCCTACCTATCTTGAAACAACGTGCGACTACTGATAATGATAGGTTTGTGCGACGTGCTGCAGTACAGGAGTTAGCGCTCAATTTCAAAGATGACCCTGATACCCTACCTATCTTGAAACAACGTGCGACTACTGATAATGATGAGTCTGTGCAAAGAGTTGCGGTACGGGAGTTAACGCGCAATTTCAAAGATGACCCCGATACCCTACCGTGGTTGAAACAACGTGCGACTACTAATGATGATAGGTTTGTGCGACGTGCTGCAGTACAGGAGTTAGCACGCAATTTCAAAGATGACCCTGATACTTTACCCATCTTGAAACAATGCGCTCAAACCGATAGTGACCCAGGTGTAAGAGGTGCTGCGGTGCGGGAATTAGCTTGCAATTTCAGAGATGATTCCGATACTTTAACCATCTTGAAACAATGCGCTCAAACTGATGATAAATCAAGTGTAAGAGGTGCTGCGGTGCAGGAATTATCGCGAAATTTCAAAGATGACCCTGATACTTTATCCATCTTGAAACAACGCGCTCAAACTGATGATAAATCAAGTGTAAGAGGTACTGCAGTGCAGGAATTATCGCGAAATTTCAAAGATGACCCCGATACTTTATCTATTTTGAAACAATGTGTTCAAACTGATGATGATGGGTTTGTACGAAATGCTGCGGTACAGGAATTAGTGGGCAATTTCAAAAATGACCCTGATATTTTACCCATGTTAAGACAACTCGTTCAAACTGATAATGACTTCGATGTAAGAGGCACTGCGATGAGGGAATTAGCCCGCAATTTTAATTCGGAAACAGGTATTTTTGAATTATTTTGTAATTTATTAGTTAACGACCCATTTCAACGTAGCGAGGGTAAACATAGCCAGCATAAGACTAATCCTCGTCAAACTGCCTTGGAGAGAATTCTCAAGCATTACCCTAAGCATCCGCAAGTGTTACCACTGTTACGCGAGCGTTCAGAGAATGACCCCGATGAAAAGTTGCGAGAATGGGCAAAGAAAAAATTACAGCAATTCAAACAAATCTAGGATTTACATAATTTTATAAGGAGATGCCCATTATCAGCCTGCTTGCAGCAGGCTTCGTTTCAATTAGCTCCAGGTTTATAACCTGGAGCGGTTTAGTTTTTATCACGGTGCCATAAGTCCACTACCATCACTATACCCGCCGTACTGCCGCACTATCACAACTCCAACTTTAGTACGACTCGCCAACCAACAAAAAGGACAGCTACCAATTCAAGCTTTATTACGATGTGCCCAAGCCATCAAAATTCCTATTATTAATTCATGAAAGCAAACAGCACTCACCACTGCAAGCTTTCCAACGTAACTTATATATACAACGGAGATAAAGTAATGAATAACGATATTAATGCAATTGAACTATCTAACGATGAACTCGATACCGTATCTGGTGGTTTAGCTATTACTTTAGGTGATGTCGGTGGTTTCGCTTCTGATGCATCAAACAGCTACTCACTCAAACAACTTCAAGTCGGTCAACAAACCTTCGCTGGCCCCGGTGGCAGCTATACAGGTTCTGTAACCAACTTACAAGAAATATATAGCAAGGCTGGTCAAGCAATTGCTGTCAAATAAATACAACGATTAAGTCTCTTCAACCAGTATACCTTTTAACATCACTTCACACGGCGCCTGTAATTTAAGATGCAGGCACCGTTTTTTCTGTAAAAATCTATAATTTATAGTCAATTTTCAAGAATAATTTATATTAAATAATTAAAGAAAATACTAATTTAAAAATGATTGGTACATACTCATACTTTAACTGGTACATTGATGGTACTCTCTTGGTACAAAAAAAGCTGTCTGTACCTGATGACGGCAGTGCGTGTACCAATTTTTCAAGGTACAAGGCGCCGAAAGTGTACCAATAGACAGAGAACTTTTGTATTAAATTGGGCATGGTACAGAGGGAAAACTCAAAAAACTTTTTTTTTAGGATACATATTATGTCTCTATAAAAAAAAATTTTTTGTTGATTTATTGTACCAGTACCACGGCATGAAATTTATGTATAAGACTTGCTGGGGCTAAAATGAATGTCCCAATGTACCATAAACCCACTCTGTTTTTGGTACTCCGGAGTGCTAATTTTAGGGTACAACACCCCATTTTTTGCGGTACAGAGATGAGTTTCAGTTAGTTCAATATTCTATTTTTATGATATTATTAAGCTATTATTGACAAATAAAGTTATTTCTGTACTTCAGTTTTTGCACTTGGTACTATATTTTTTAGCTAATAGAGAGTTTTATAAAACAATTACGTATTAAAAGATGATATGGTGGCGAAAACTGGAACGCAATTGCTACTGTCGCAGGAAACGCAGTACGCTACGTCCATTTTGGTACATGCTACCTCACCGGAATGCACCAGTCCGAGAAACCGGGCTTCTTAAGAAAGATTTTGCGCGCGTACCCTAGTTTATCGTAAAGAAGCCCGGTTTCTTTGAGCTTGCCCTTGAATGGTGCAAGATATAAGCTAAGCTACGGCGCCGTTTGAAAACGTGTGGCATTATCGGCGCCAACGACCAAGGTTAAGCGAACTGGCTTCATCTTCGCCGGCGTGCAGGTAGTTATCGATGGTAATTTTACCGCTGGAATGTCCTAGTGTTTTGGTAATTACGTGGATGGGTGTGTTTTGAGCTGCGTGGGTTGCGTGGGAATGTCGCAACCAGTGGGGTGAGGGTATGCGTGTTAGTCCTGCGGATACTGCAATATCTTTGATGATGCGGCGGATATGTCTGTCGGTTACGGGTTCGTCGGTTTTTTGGCTGGTGAAGATGGGTTCTGTTTTATCACTTGGGCGCCGACGGTTGGCTAGTAAAAATTGGTAAAGTTCTGTAGGGAGACGCACGTCGCGTTCTTTATCGCCTTTGCCTACTACTTTTATATATGGTAATCCTGATTGGTTGAGGTGTATTGCGTTCCAGGTGAGTGTGGCAACTTCGCCTACTCTAAACCCTCCACAATAAAATAACTCGAATACTAAGTAGTTGCGCTGCGCCTGAATTTTTTTCTGAGGTGTTTTGGCGCCGCTTATTGCTAAAACTGCCGCGTCGCTCATCATTTCTATTTCGGTGACAGATAGTGTTCGCTCTTTTATTTTCTTACGTTCGGCTGGCACTTTTAATAACATCGCTGGGTTCGCGCGTAGATACCCAACGTCACATGCATACCGCAAAAAACTTTTGAGTGATGCAAGGCGCCGTCTAACTGATGCGCGGGCAATATGTCCCATTGTTTCTTTCTTTAATAAATAAGCTTTGTAATTATCTACGTCTTCTTTGGTGATGGTGTGCAAATTCAAATCATCGAGGTCGGGGTAGTCAATACCTAATTTGTATTGGACAAAATGCATTACGTCGTTACGGTAAGCGCGCGCTGTTTGCTCAGACTCACGTGAACCTAACCAACTGCTGAATAACTCGCTTGTTGTGTTGGCGCCAGTAATTTTGGTATTACAGGAGGCTTGTACTACTGCATCAACAGTTGCCTGAATAAATGCTAACTGCTCAGGTGATAAATGAGCAATCGCCTCGCTCAATTGGGTTTTGTCGATGTTGGAACTGGTGGCGCCTTCCATTACAAACTGCCTCAATATATATAATGATACGTTGCCCATCTTATATTATGACCGATAACGCCTGTTCCCAGACATTTATTTCCATACATGATGAAGGCGCCTGTTTACTTCCCATACTGGTAATGTTTTTATCAACTCATACTGAATATATATTTATGTTGCGATGCCGGCATTACAAGGTGGGATGCGCCCTTTGGTAGGTAGTTGAAGTAGGTGATAAGAGATACTGCGGTTGTGATGATTTTGTTTAAGGGATTATACGAGTTTATTTTGTGATATTTGATGCGTGGGTGTGGGTAAAAGGCGCCTTTAGAGTTAAACAAGAAAAAGAGTCAGTGATAATACTTTTGAACCAATAAAGCTTTTAGGGGAGAGGTATTCAATATAGACTTTTTAATACTAATTAAAAACCTAAATATATATTTACAAATTCAACATGGTGCGAAATCATAAAAAATTGGAGAGTACGGTAATTTTATTAACTGGTAATAGTTTAATAATATTACTCAAACACAAGTATTGAACTAACAGAAACTCCTCTCCGCACCATCTCCGCACCATAAAAAATAGGGTTTTGCACCAAAAAAAAGCTAATGAAAGCACCAAAAATGAACCACAAAATGGTGCTTTCTTAACAATATACGCACCATCAACCCGTACATGGTGCATGGTGCCGGCACCGTGGTGCGGGTAAAAAAATTTTTTTTTCTATAGGACATAATATGTACCCCGAAAAAAAAAATTTTTTCTGCACCATGTAAAAATTGCACCATTCACGCACCATTTTTTGGTGCAATTTTCGTTTCTCGCACCGTCAAAAAGTGGTGCAGGCACCATAAAAAAAATGGTGCAGAGGGTTTTTTGCACCATTGTCTGCACCATCGTCTGCACCATTGTAAGTATGAACCAGCACCATTCAATTTTAGATTGGTGCAATTGAGTATTTTTTAATAGTAATTTTATGTTTATATTAGGTTATTTTTTTAAGTTTAGATGAGAAAAATTAGGATTAAAATACAAAATTAATATTGATGGCACCATGCACAGGCGCCCTGCAAAAGTGCTGCAATTCCTGGTTATTCGTAAATTACTGATTTCTATCGTTTTCGTTTTTTACATCCACGCGCACTACATAGCTGCATAACTGCATTGCTTTAGAAGAGATTAAAAGCGGCGCCATTTAGTTCAAAGCAGGTATTTAAGGGCTATTTTTTAATTTTCTTGCAGTAGAACGATTATCAATGTATAGTACTATTCTAAGTAAACATACTGCAATATAAACAGTAAAAGCTACAAGACTGTTTAGTTATATATCTATAAAAAATGGTGAGGTTTAAAGGGAGGCTAGTTAATAAATGCGGAATAAATGGCGCCTATCTAGGATAGCTATACTAAAAATTTTAATTTTTCAAGTAGCAGTATTTGGTACTTTCTACGGTAAAGATAATGCTAGAGCAGTTCAACCTGACCAAGTAATTCAGGGTTGGGGAAATAAATGTTTGGATGTTGTTAACAATGAAGGTAAGGGTCCTCGAAACGGTACACCTGTAGTGATTTGGGATTGTTATGGTTCTGAAAATCAAAAATGGAAGCTAAATTCTAATGGAACAATACAAGGTTGGGGAAATAAATGTTTAGATGTTGCAAACGGTGAAGCTAAAACAAATGCGACAGACGGAATGCAAATTGTTATCTGGGACTGTCATGGAGCTGCGAATCAGCGATGGAAGTTAAATTCTGATGGAACGATTATCGGGTGGGATGGTAAGTGTTTGGACGTTGCGAACCCTGAAGCTCAAAAAGACCCGACAAGCGGAATGTTTGTTGTTCTTTGGCATTGTCATGGAGCGGGAAATCAATTATGGCAAGTAAGCACCTATGTTGCCCAATGTATAAATGCAAAAATTCGGACTAATATTCAGCAGTTGAGTCAAAAAGGAAGAGAGGATAAGGTAGAAGATATATTTGAAAGCTTAGTAAGGTGCAATTCTCAAGCAGTTCCTGAGCTGGTTAGAATACTTAGAAGTCAAGACAAAGATGTTGGTATGGTGGCAATTGCAGTATTAGGCTCAATTGGTACTAATGCTTCACCTGCTGTTGAGCCTTTAATAACTTCGTTTAGGGACTCTGATATAGATGTACGTTTTACATCTGCGGTTGCGTTGGGATATATTGGCGGTTCAGCAAAACGTGCAGTTCCTATGCTTAGTGAAGCAATATTTAAAGACCGAAGCGAAGATGTGAGGTCGAGAGCGGCATCGGCAGCAGCAGCACTTAGTAATGCAATAGTCCCGCAGTTAATTCAGTCTTTGAAAAGTCCGGAAACAGAAAAACGTCTTCGTGCAGTTGAAGCGTTAGGAAATATTGGTAGTCCAGCTTCCGGTGCATTATCATTATTGCGAAATATTGCGAGTAGAGATAGAGACAGTAAGATTCGGGCTAGTGCTAATACTGCAGTTAGTAAAATTTCGGGTGAGATTTCCCGACCAAGAAAAATTATTCCAGCACGACAAGCGGTAATGTCAGCAGTTTATGCTCCACCACGTAAAATAGTTCTTGCGCCAAGGAAATATTGGATTTGTGTTATTCCTTTTTTAAATGCGGCGCCAAAATGTAGAGGTAAATAATAATGGTAAAAGTATTCAGCGTCGATAATAAAAGTCAACAGGAAATTCAGAATTTTCAGGGAGCGAACCTACAAAATCGTAATTTCCGTGGGCAAAATCTTGCAGGCGCCGATTTTAGTTATGCTGATATTAGAGGTGCTAATTTTAGTGGGGCTAATTTGGCTGGTGCTAATTTTCAAGGTGCAAAAGCTGGCTTAACAAGTTTTCAGACAATAAGTTTATTCTGTTTTTGTATATTTTTAACGTTTTTTGCGGGTTTAATTTCTGCTTATGCTGGGGCACTTGTTCATTTTTTACTAACTGACCCTAAATATGTTCCATATGGTTCACAATTTATAGGTTTTTTTACTTTAGCTATTTACATAGCCTTATTAACTATAATTTTTTACAAAGGTTTGGGGTTTAAATTTATAATACTTGCTGTCATTGTCATTGTTTCACTTTTATCTACGGTGGCGTTAGGAGAAGATAAAATTGCGACTAGCGCACAGTTTGCGATTTTAGCATTGGTAGGGACTAATGCGGGGTTTGCTAGCATTGCAACTGCTTTGGCAATTGCTAAAATAATGACTTTTTCATCACGTAAGGTTATAGCTGCAATTGCATTAGTATCGTTATTAGGCACTGTATTTGGTTTTTTGTTGGGAGTTCCTGTTGAGTCAAATTTATCTACTGCTATTCCTATAACTACCCTAGTTGCTTTTGTTACAATTGCATTTGGTTTTTATATTGGTAATGATGCTATTTCTGAAAACAGTAAGTATAAAATTATTCGCTACACTGCAATTGACTCTATTGCTGCAAGAGGAACAAAGTTTTGCGATGCGAATTTAACTGATGCTGATTTTACTAGAGCATCGCTAAAAAGTACAGACTTTAGAAAGGCGAATCTTATTCGTACTTGCTTTTTTGGTGTAAAACAACTTAATTATGCCAGGATTGAAGGAACATATTTAGATGATATAAAAATACGCAAGCTTGTGATTACAAAGGTAGGTAAGAGTGAAAACTTTGACGGATTAAATTTATATGGCGTTAACCTTGAAAATGCGAATTTGGAGTATGCTAGTTTTATTAATACTAATTTAAGTTCTGCTACTTTAAAAAATGCAAATTTAGCAGGCGCCGTGTTAGGACAAGCACAATTATATAAGACTTGCTTGACGGAGGCGTGCTTGACAGGCGCCTATATTGAAAACTGGGGCATTTCTACTGATACAGAGTATAAATCTGTAAAATGTGATTTTATATACATGCGTGTGCCAACCAAAGAAAATCCCGACCCTTGGCGTAAACCCGATAATCGTGATGAATTTTTTCGAGAAGGTGACTTTGGCGATTTTATTGCTCCCATTATTAAGACGCTTGATTTATATCAGAAACAAAATATTGATATGCGTCAAGTTGCAAAAAACTATAAAACTCTTGATTTATTTCATTATGATGGTATTGACCCAAGTGCTGCAGCAGTGGCATTAAAACAATTAGCCGAAAATCATCCAGAAGCAGGGTTAGAAATTATAGCTTTAGAGGGAAGAGGAAAAGATAAAGTACGTGTGCAAGCTAAAATTTCTAGTAATATAGATAGTTCGGAGTTAGACCGTGAATATTTTGATATTTATAGTGAAGCTAAATCTTTACCGTTAGTTAATGTGCAAGCAATTTTGGAAGAGATGGGCGAACAGTACAAAGAAATTCATAAATCGTTAGATAACAAAAATAACCAATATTATATTCAAATTAATCAAACAGAAGGGGATTTAATTATGTCTGAAGCTTGGAAAAAAGAGTCTAATTTAAATTTACAAAATGCTCAGTTTTCCGGTGGACTTTTAAATGCAGAAACAATAAATGGTGAGCAAGTAGGTGGTAATATAACTAATAATGGTCAAGAACATAAGTCAAAGCCTGTTTCGACAGCTAATGTTAATAGCGCAGTTAAAACTATTTTAATTTTAGCTGTTAATCCTAGAAACACTTCAACTTTAAGGTTAGATGAAGAAGTCAGAGAAATAGATAATGGGTTGCAGCGAGCCAAAAAAAGGGAATTATTTGAAATTAAACAACGTTGGGCTGTTAGAGTTCAGGAGTTACATCAATCATTGTTAGATTTTAAACCTCAAATTGTCCATTTTAGTGGTCATGGAGTGGAAAATGAGGGTTTGGCATTAGAAGATGAGAGTGGGAACACGCAGTTAATAAGTACAGAAGCGTTAAGTAGTCTTTTTGAACTTTTTGCTTCTCATGTAGAGTGTGTTGTTTTGAATGCTTGTTATTCAGAAGTTCAAGCTGTAGCTATTGCCAAGCATATTCCTTACGTGGTTGGGATGAACAAAGCGATAGGTGACAAAGCTGCGATTAAATTTTCGACAGGGTTTTATAATGCTCTGCTGTCTGGGGAATCTGTTGAGTTTGCTTATAAACTTGGGTGTAACGTTATTCAATTAGATGGAATTCCAGAACATTTGACACCTGTATTAAAGAAATTGGAAAAATTGAATTAGATTTGATTAATTGCGGCTTCAGATTAAATGATATTTTGTTTGTGTAACTACAAATTGGAGGATAGATGACGAGTATGGTACTACTGGCGCCAATGATAATTGGTTTGTGTAAGTATTAAAGTCAAGGCGCCGTGTTTAGATTTGATTAGCGTTGTTATTTATTAACTCTTCTAGGATAGGCGCCGAGATACGTGTAAAATGGGACACGATGCAAAGTTTTGTAAATTTAGTTGCAATTAGTAAGACTTTATAGTGTAGATAAAAATATATAAAACCCAGTATTTACTGAGTTTTCAGTAGACTCTACTTTTACAAAAATACTACGCAAAGTCCTACAGTGCGTTGCAGCACGTATTAGTTTATAATTTTAGCTTGGTGTTTCAAAAATACACCCTCCTGATTTGATAGGACAAATTTTATCACGAATCGGATTGTTTGGAATATATAACAAATATAGACTTTTCATGTTTAAATTAGATAAGGACTTAATATCGGTTATTTGATTATCAGCGATGCTAAGAGTATTTAAATTAGCTAATTGAGTCAGTGGTTCAATATCAGTTATTGTATTACTATCGAGTTCCAGATTTTTTAATTTAATTAATCTAGCCAGTGGCTTAACATTGTTAATTTGATTATAACTAAGACTAAGCTGAGTTAATTTACTTAGACCAGACAATGGTTTAATATCGCTAATTTTATTATTAGAAAGTACAAGAAAATCTAAGTTACCTAACTTAAATAACGGCTCAATATTATTTATTTGATTACTACTCACATTAAGGACAGTTAAATTTGTTAATCTCATCAATGGTTTGATATCTTTTACATTGTTATTATTAAGATATAATTTGGTTAATTTAATTAATTCAGACAATGGTTTAATATCTTTTACTTGATTAAAACCTAACCCTAAATCAGTTAATTTCGTTAACCGAGATAATGGTTTAATATCACTTATCTCACCATTATTACTAAAGCTAAGAGATGTTAAATTAATTAAACCAGATATAGGAGTGATGTCAGCAATCTTATTGTTACTGAGAGCAAGCTTCGTCAACTTAGTTAAACTTGATAGTGGCTTAATATCACTTATTTGATTTTTATGTAACCAAAGTTCGGTTAAATTATTTAAATTAGATAATGACTTAATCTCGCTTATTTTATTGGCGCCGAGATAAAGAGTGTTCAAATTAGTTAATTTAGAGAGTGACTTAACTTCATTTACTTGATTTGTATCAAGATTAAGATAAGTTAATTTTGTTAATTGAGATATTGGTTTAATATCAGTTATTTGATTTGATTCAAGATTAAGGTAAGTTAAATTTTGTAACCCAGATATTGAATTTATATTAATAATTTTGTTAGATGCAAGGTTGAGATAAGTTAGATTTTTTAACCCCGTAATAGACGTAATATCGCTTATTTTATTAGCCGTCAGGTCAAGTTCAGTCAAATTGATTAATCCTGTAAGGGGCGTAATATCAGTAATTTTACTATATTTAATATCGATTTTAGTCAAACTACGAAGTTTTTGATTAGCTTTTTCACAATCTGGAGTATTTACTCTTTGTAACAAAAAATCAACTGTGTATTTAGTTTCTGAAGATAATTTTGCTTTTTGCTTACAAAAATCAATAAAGCTTTTAGAATTTTTCTCTGAACTCGATGGAATTGCAAGAGCTTGTGCAGTTAATATAACTATATTAAAATAAGCTGTAAATACAAGTAATAATCGAATGTTTTTCATTACAATAAAAGCAAATTAATTAAAATTATAACACTAGTATATATTTCTACAGCTTCTAACTTATGCATTTCACTGTTAAAGGCGCCATAAATAATACATATATACTTTGATTTCAAAAAAAGCTGCACCTGTTCAAAATCAGAAACATCGGTACTTACTGAAACAAAAGTTAGTACTAGAAACTCTGAGAAAACTGAATTGGTAAAGAGAAAGTTTGGGCTTGTGGTATTACCCATGCTATCTGTATGGTTAAAATTACCTGAAGAATTATGTTTACTGCTGTATCCTTAGTTTATAAGAATATAAGTAATTACGCGCAGCGGCATAATGGCTATAGATTTACGTAAATTTTATGAAGCGACTGACCCTAGTAAGACTTTGGTTGTCAATCATCCAGAAGATAGAAAATATTATATTGATTTTTCTTCGGTACGGGGTGGAGATATTATCTCGAAGCTAAAACAGAAAATTACGTTTTTTAAACCGGATGACCCTACTTGTACGCTGTTGACGGGTCATATTGGTTGTGGAAAGTCAACGGAACTGTTACGGTTACAGGGAGAATTGGAAGCAGACGGGTTTCATGTGGTTTATTTTGAGTCTAGCGAGGACTTGGAAATGACCGATGTGGATATTGGTGATGTGATGCTTGCTATCGCGCGTCGTGTTAGTCAAAATTTGGAGCAGATAAATATTGCTGAACCCCGCAGGTTTAAGGAGTTGTTGCAAGGCGCCTGGAATGTTTTAAACTCGGAAGTTACGGGGGTAAAGGTGAAGGTTCCCAATGTGGGGGATGTTGGGTTTTCTGCTGAGAAAGAAAAATATTCGCTGTCTTTGGGAATTGGGGAGATTACTAGTAAAGCTAAAAGCGATGCAACTTTGCGGGAAAGATTAAATCAGTATTTGGGACCACAAAAAATTAAGCTTTTGGCTACAATTAATCAGGAACTTTTGGAACCTGCGATTGCTAAGTTGAAGCAGCAGGGTAAAAAGGGTTTGGTGGTAATTGTTGATAATCTTGACCGCATTGATAATCGTGTGAAAGCTTGGGGACGCGCGCAACAGGAGTATTTATTTGTTGACCAAGGTGAGTTTCTTAGTAAGTTGAATTGTCATGTTGTGTATACAATGCCACTTGCGCTCAAGTTTTCTAATGATTATGGAATGCTGACACAGCGCTTTGATGACCCAAAGGTGTTACCAATGGTGCCTGTAAAATTACCGAAGGGTGGCGCCCACTTAGCAGGAATGACGTTGATGCGAGAGATGGTATTAGCAAGAGCATTTCCTGACTTGAATGTAGCAGAGCAGTATAGTAAAATTTTGGAAATATTTGATAAAGAAGATACCCTTGACCGTTTATGTATGGCGAGTGGTGGTCATGTAAGAGATTTATTGAAGTTGTTAAATACGTGTATTCAGGAGGAAATGACGCTTCCTATATCTCGCGCGACTTTGGAAACTGTTATTATTGCTCGTCGAAATGAAATGATGATGCCAATTTCTGATGATGAGTGGGAGTTGTTGCGTCGGGTAAAGGAGAATAAAAGGGTTAGCGATGACCAAGGGTATCAAAAACTTATTCGTAGTAGATTTGTATTTGAATATCGGGATAATGGGGAAGTTTGGTTTGATGTTAATCCAATTTTGGCGGAAGCGAGGGAATTACAGTAATATATTTAAAATTTTATGGACGATAAGCGGGAGTCATTAGAAGTAAATAATGAGAAAGCTTTACAGCAACTCGCTTGGGCAATAGAAAACTCTGCGGGAAAGTTTAAGCTGATTTTGGCTAGGTGTAATTATGGGAGTTTACGCGCGCGTCTCATAGCTAGATTACAAGAAATTTGTCAAATAGAAATCAGTATTTTGCAGTTGCGAGAATCTGGAAGGACTCTTTATACTGCAATTTCTGAGGAGTTTGGTGAGAATTTACCTGCTGCATTGATGGTTGTGGGTTTGGAGTCGGTGCAGGGACTTTCGCAAATGTTGACTTCTGCTAACCAGGTACGGGAAGAGTTTCGTAAACATTTTCCGTTTCCGTTGGTATTATGGATTAATGATGATATTTATAAACTATTAATGCAGTTTGCTCCAGATTTAGAAAGTTGGGCAACTAGTAAAAACTTTACGATTGCTCCATTGGAGTTAGCAAGTTATTTGCGGGGTGTTGCTGATTTATGGTTTAGTGATAATTTGAGATTGAGTGAAGATGATTATTTAATATTAGAAGCAGAATTAGAAGCAGCGCAGACAGATTTATCGAAAAAAGAAGAGTTTTTCACTTTGGAATTGCAAGCTAATTTAGAGTCTTTGCTTGGTTTGGTTAAAAAAGTTAATAATCAAAAGGATATAGCTATAGAGCATTACCACAAAAGTTTAAAATTATGGCAGCAACTTAACAATTTAGAACGTCAGCTAAAAATTCTTAATGATATTGCTTATTGTTATTATTTAAAGTCTTTGAGAATTTCAGATAAAGCACATCCAGATTGGCACTCAACAAAATATTATATTCAGGAATATTTAAATTTAATCTACGAGCATCAACAACATAAGTTAATTGCGAATGCTTGTATTAATTTCGGAGAAGCATTGGGAGACTTAGAAGAATGGGAAGTTTTAGAAAAGTTAGTAAATCAAGCTATTACAATACATAAAGCTGATAATCAACTTTTGGATGTAGCAAGAGACTATGGTTTTCTGGCAGAGGTCGCTTTAGCTAAAGAACGCTATTCTGATGCCAAGAATTTTGCTTGTAATGCATTAAATATTTTATCGTCTATTCCTAGTTTGGAATCACCTGGTTCTTCAGGGATAGTTTATGAATTAGAAGAAGACTCTATTATATCATATGATGTAAGCATTTATAAATTTATTTTAGCAAAATCGCAATATTACTTAGGAGAGAAATTAGAAGCAATTCGCAATTTAGAAGCAGCAAGAGAGTTAACGGAACCTATACAAGGTGTTAGACTTTATCTCGATATATTAAAATTATTACACAAGCTATATTTTGAAGAAAAAGAGTATTTGAAAGCTTATGATATTAAATTAGAACAATTTTCTGTAGAACAGCAATTTGGTTTACGAGCTTTTATCGGCGCCGGGAGATTACAATCATTTAAAGGAGAAGCTTTTAGTACGCGGTATAAGTATGATGAAAAAATGGCGCCGGAAATTTCTGCATCTACTCGTCAATTAGATGTAGAAACATTAATTGAACGGGTTGGTCGTAACGATTGTAAGCTAATAGTGATTTACGGACAGTCTGGTGTGGGTAAAAGTTCGCTAATAAACGCCGGAATTGAGCCAGCTTTGAAAAATAAAGCAATTGGAATTAAAGATAATGTGCCTGTGGTAATGCGAGTTTACACTAATTGGGAAGAGGAATGTACCAAAATATGCCAGCAATTAGCTGTAAATGAAGAACGTAATATTCGCACGGTGTTGATTTTTGACCAGTTTGAGGAATTCTTCTTTGTTTGTACTGAACCAGCACAAAGACGAGAATTTTTTGAATTTTTGGCTGATTGTCTTAATATTCTCTCGGTCAAAGTAATTTTATCACTGCGAGTAGATTATCTGCATTACTTGCTGGAGTGCAATAAATTGGCAAGCATGAAGATTATTGGTAGTGATATTCTCAGCAATAATGTTCTTTATGAATTAGGTAATTTCACACCTAGCGATGCAAAGTCAATAATTCAACGTTTGACAGAGAGTGCTAATTTTCCTTTAGAACCTATTTTAATTGATAAATTAGTGGAAGATTTAGCAGGCGCCTTAAGAGAAGTGCGTCCAATTGAATTGCAGATTGTTGGCGCACAGTTACAAACTGAAAATATAAATTCTTTAGTAAAATATAGCTTGCTGGGTGATAAAGCTAAGGAAGAATTAGTTAAGCGGTATTTACAAGCAGTTCTAGAAAACTGCGGTACAGAAAATATTGAGGTTGCAGAACTTTTGTTATATTCCTTGACGGATGAAAAGGGGACTCGTCCGTTGAAAACTCGTGTTGAGTTGGAACGAGATTTGGAGGATGTTATTACTCAAACTGCACTGTCCCGCATCCTCTTCTTTGAAAAGGAAAGGTTAAGAATTAGCCAATTAGATTTAATTTTAGATATTTTAGTTAAATCTGGCTTGATGTTGCTGTTGCCAGAAAAACCTAATAACCGTTATCAATTAGTTCACGATTATATCGCTGCGTTTATCCGTCAGCAGCAAGAACTGAAATTAAAAGAGTTTATGGGAGAATTACAGAAGGAAAGAGAGCAAAGAAAATTTAGCGAAATAAAACTACATAAATTTCTCAAACGTGCTTTGGCTGGTTCATTTACTGCGGGGTTTGGGTTTGCAGGAATAGCCATGACAACTGGTTTTCAAGCGTGGGAGCTAAATAAGCAAAAGCAACAAGCTGATATTGATGCCACAGAAGCGCGAATAAATTCCTCCGAAGTACTTTTTAATTCTGGGGAAACGCGCAATGCTTCAATTGTAGCTTTAAAAGTAGTAGAAACTCATAAACAAGGAAAAGCGATAGCAACAAATTACCAAATTCTCACAACAGCAGCTTTACGGCAAGCAGTGTATTCAAACTACCCAATCACAGAACTTACAACCTTGACTGGGCATAGCGATGCGGTCAATAATGTGGCTTGGAACCCCGACGGCAAAACCCTCGCTTCCGCAAGTAGGGACAAAACGATCAAACTTTGGGATACAACTACTGGTAAACAAATCAAAACCATAATTGAGCATAGCGATGCGGTCAGTAATGTGGCTTGGAACCCCGACGGCAAAACCCTCGCTTCCGCAAGTAGGGACAAAACGATCAAACTTTGGGATACAACTACTGGTAAACAAATCAAAACCCTAATTGGGCATAGCGATGCGGTCAATAATGTGGCTTGGAACCCCGATGGCAAAACCCTCGCTTCCGCAAGTAGGGACAAAACGATCAAACTCTGGGATGCAAATACTGGTAAACAAATTAAAACTCTAACTGGGCATAGCAATGAGGTCAATGGTGTGGCTTGGAACCCCGACGACAAAACTCTTGCTTCCGCAAGTAGGGACAAAACGATCAAACTCTGGGATACAACTACTGGTAAACAGATCAAAACCCTAATTGGGCATAGCGATGAGGTCAATGGTTTGGCTTGGAATCCCAACGGCAAAACTCTTGCTTCTGCAAGTAAGGACAAAACAATCAAACTCTGGGATGCAACCACAGGTAAACAAATCAAAACCCTAACTGGGCACAGCAATGAGGTCAATGGTGTGGCTTGGAACCCCAACGGCAAAACTCTTGCTTCTGCAAGTAGGGACAAAACAATCAAACTTTGGGATGCAACTACTTATAAACCAATTCAAACCCTTGCTGGGCATAGCAATGAGGTCAATGGTGTAGCTTGGAAACCCGACGGCAAAACCTTCGCTTCTGCAAGCAACGACAAAACAATTAAACTTTGGGTTATAACTACTGCTAAACAAATCAAAACCCTAATTGGGCATAGCGATAAAGTTAATGGTTTGGCTTGGAACCCCAACAGCAAAACTCTTGCTTCTGCAAGTGGGGACAATACGATCAAACTCTGGGATGCAAC
>ERZ1066118.591-NODE-591-length-31636-cov-11.786011_pt1 | contig 31636 bp, 22 predicted proteins | sample MGYA00382765_ERZ1066118 | MGnify/ENA primary metagenome ERZ1066118 (study PRJEB33369, sample SAMEA5778348) | biofilm metagenome | biome: Industrial cooling water; feature: Water cooling tower basin; material: Biofilm | place: United Arab Emirates | collected...
ATTGTTTTTATCGATGTCAGTGGCTCTCGACGGTTGCAAGAGGAGCTAGAACATTCTAATCAAGAATTGGAAATGGCTTATGAGGAATTACAGTCAACCAATGAAGAACTGGAGACAACCAACGAGGAGCTGCAATCTTCCAATGAAGAACTGGAAACAACCAACGAGGAGCTGCAATCGACTAACGAAGAACTGGAAACTATGAATGAAGAACTGCAATCTTCCAACGAAGAATTGCAGACAATTAATGACGAACTGCGATTGCGCAGCAACGAACTGAATCAAGTCAACGCCTTTTTAGAGTCAATCCTCACTAGTCTTCGCGGTGGAGTGATAGTAGTGAATCGCGAAATGCAACTCCAAGTTTGGAACGATAAAGCTGAAGATCTCTGGGGTTTGCGCAGTAACGAAGTCGAAGGACAGCATTTTCTCAACTTGGATATTGGTCTCCCAGTCGGGCAACTGCGACAGCAAATCCGTTCTTGTTTAGCGGGAGAATCGCCATCTAGCGAAGTTATCCTCAGTGCAGTCAATCGGCGTGGTAAGGCAATCCAATGTAAAATCACTCTCACCCCTCTCATGGATGCCAGGAGAGACATTCACGGGGTAATTATGTTGATGGAAGAACAAGAGTCAGCGAGCGGCGACGAGCGAGCGACGAGCGGAAATTAGCAGTCAGTGCAAGGTATAGATTAAATAGAGCTTTTGATGTAGTTGTTATCTTCCTTTCAGTAGGTTTGAGAGAATAGCCTTATTAGTTATTTTTTGATTAGATCGCTAAAAAAATTGGAAATAAACTAATGTTTGCTACCGTACGCGCTTTACTTAATACTAAGTCTTAATACTAATACTGTTGCTACGAAGATCGCATTTCATCAAAAACCCTACGTTAAAAATAATACATATTTTCACCGATCGCAAGTAGGTCATTAGCCAAAATCTGCAAAAAAATGTCAATCTAACAGATTTTTAACAGATTTTTTGAAAAGACATGTGTATTTTGTTACTTGCTGTTTTTCACATCACCATTATAGTCAGGTTAAAGCGCCGTCTTGTCTCTACTTTTAGAGGGCTGAGTTTAGCTGAACTGTCGATTGCTCTACAGCATATAGTGAACCCGCTGCTACAACTCTCTCGATTGGTGGAGGTGTGAAATGGATGCAAACGTATTTAACCAAAAAATAGAAACTACCTACAAACAAGTAGCTCTGCTTTACCAAAGTACAGCAGTAGCATCACTAGAGGAACGAGCAGAGTTGCTAGAACAATCGCTAGAAGAACTACGCAATACCTTAGAGGAATTGCACGTAGCAGAAGAAGAAATATTAGCACAAAATGAAGAACTAGCGATTGCTCGTTCTCAAATTGAAATCGAGCGCCAGCGCTACTTAGACTTATTCGAGTTCGCCCCCGATGGCTACATTGTTACAGATGTCATGGGGAAAATTCGCGAAGCCAATCGTGCTGCTGCCAAACTACTCGACATGCCACAGCAATTTTTAGTAGGTAAACCGCTAATTAACTACATTCCCTACGAGCAACGGCAAGCTTTCCGCACTCAATTGCAAAAACTGGCTCGGATGCAGCAGCTCCAAGAATGGGAACTCACGATTTGTCCGCGACGGGGTACAGCCTTTGATGCTGCTGTCACTGTATCTACTATCTGCGATGCTAGCGGTAAACCTACAGAATGGCGCTGGCTGATCCGAGATATCACGGCTCGCAAACAAGCGGAAGCCACAATTCGCGCCATCCAATTGCAAAATCTGCAATTGCAAGAAGCAGCAAAGCTGAGAGCGCATTTTTTAGCAATTATGTCTCACGAGCTACGTAGTCCTTTAAACGCGATCGTTGGTTTTTCTCAGCTATTATTGCGTCAGACTCAAAATGCCTTGTCTCAAAACCAAGAAAATATGGTGTCGCGCATCCTGAATAGTGGTAGGCATTTGTTAGCTTTAATTGAAGATATTCTTGACTTTGCCAAAGTTGAAGCTGGTAAGCTGACACTACAATTAGAACCTTTAAATGTAGTCGATTTAGTTATAGCAACCACAGAAGAAATACGCTGTCTAGCCGAACAGAAACACTTAAACTTACAAATATCTTTCGCTGTAGAAGCTCCCATAATTATTAATGACAGCCTTCGCCTGCGGCAAGTTTTGCTCAACTTGCTATCTAATGCAATCAAGTTTACTGAAACTGGTAAGGTTGAAGTCAGAGTGTGGGAGTTAACAGCAGATCGGATGGCGATCGCGGTTGAAGATACCGGAATTGGTATTGCTCCAGAAGAGTTGCAACATATTTTTCAACCATTCCGTCAAGGTAACCAAACTCTGACGCGCCAGCATGGAGGTACGGGACTGGGATTAGCAATTACAGATTCTCTAGTGCAGATGATGCAAGGCAAAATCTCGGTTGCAAGTACCCTCGGTCAAGGCTCGACATTTTACGTCGATTTCCCGCGTCGGGTTGAAGACTCTAGGGCGCGATCGCAGGGGTAAGGTAGATAAATGTGGAACAATTGCTGTAACTCAGGGCGATCGCTTTTTTACCCAAGTAAACTCAAAAAGTCCCGTTAATAGTACAAATTCACTATCCACAGACAACTGCAATAAAGGCTAAATCCCTTTAAAATCGCTGTATTGCTTGTTTTTACTAAATGCCAGGAACCAGAATTGAACTGGTGACACGAGGATTTTCAGTCCTCTGCTCTACCAACTGAGCTATCCCGGCGAATTAAACGTATCAAATTTTAGCGCTTTATTAAGGTAACAAACTTATCAAGTCTTGGCAAGTCTTGCAAGCAAAATTTCTCAGGCAGTTTTCCCAATTAGCTTCACCCAGCTAACAACAAATGTAAATAGCAAAAACTGGACGAGAACGATACTAGGACCAGAAGCAAAGTTAAGTACGCCCGACAACATAATACCGACAATACTACTAACGGCACCAAGGATCGCAGAAATGACTAAAAAGCGAGAAAAATGGTGACTCACAAGCTTGGCAGTAGCAGCGGGAATGACCAAAAAGGCGTTTACCAGTAGCACGCCTACGGCTTTAATTGCCACGGCTACAGCTAAGGACAACAAAACAACAAAAGCGTAGCGATAGAGGCGCACGGGGATGCCTTGCACTTGTGCCACGGTAGGATTAAGAGTCAAGAGAATCTGCTGTCGCAGTGTAGGTAGCAAGAAAATGCTGCTACTAACGAGTACGAGAGAGGACAAAATTAAATCGGCAACGTCGATCGCGAGAATATCTCCGAATAGTACTCCCATCAAATTGCCGCGATATCCTTGGATCAGGTTGCTGAGGATGACACCTATTGCTAATGCACCAGATAGTACTACACTTAATACGCTGTCACTCGACAAATTTGTTTGGTCGATGAGATAGAGGACGACTAAGCCAAATACAAGAGTAAAAGGGAGTAGCATCCAGGTAGGGTTTAACTGGAGTAAAACTCCTAAAGCAACTCCTACCAAAGCTGCATGACCTACAGCATGACTGAAAAAAGATAACTGTCGCAAGGTGACAAAACTACCCAGAAAACCGCCAAGGACACCCATTAATATCGCACCTGCGATCGCCCTTTGCATGAAAGGAAACTGAAGCAGTTCGAGCAGATTATTCAATCCATTAACAGCAAGCCAGCTAAACTCTATAATCATTGAACCAACTTATCTCTTAGCAAAGCATACCCTAGACCACGTTATACTTGGGGTGGCTGAAGATCTCATCCAGCAAAGAGACTCTTTACACTATTACCCAATGTCAGTTTACTCTGCTTTCAATCGAGCTAAACCAAATTCTACCTCAGAGGCAGATCGTCTTCAGTGCCATCCACCGCACCCTGTTGACGTGGATGGAGTGACTCATTTACAAAACCAAGTCCTCAAGACTGAAAAAGCACAGCGGATGGCTGAATTTTTTAGCCTCCTAGGAGATGCAAACCGACTACGAATTCTTTCATTATTGGCGCAAAAAGAACTCTGTGTCTGTGACTTAGCCGCTACTCTTGAGATGACTGAATCGGCGGTTTCCCATCAGTTGCGAACATTACGTGCTATGCGGTTGGTGAGTTACCGCAAGCAGGGACGCAATGTTTTTTACAATCTCCAAGATAGTCACGTTCTGAACTTATATCAGTCTGTTGCCGAACATTTGGATGAGGAAAGCTAGAGAGTGGAGTGAAAATCTCTAAGGTAAACAATCCAAATAAGTTGCCAGATCTCAACTGCTAGTTGTTGCCAAAAATTTCTCCCACTTATCGCGCTTGTACGACAAGTAGAGTCCGTACATCTCTCCTGGCATTGCAGACTGAATTTACATCATTGGCTCGTTTGGGTGCGTGCTGCATTACGTCCTGCAGTACGTAGCAATAGTTATAGTTCCACTAACTTACTAGGAGAAATAGTCTTCAGTGTGATGTATTCGAGTAAATTTTTCATATATCTAGCGGCACTTTTATCAACTTTCTGTAGCCTTTCAGTTGCAAACTGTAAAACTCGCTCTGCTCGTTCATCCCAAGTAAAGTTATGTACTTCTCGGAAAGCACACTCAGCAATAGTATTAGCTAATAAAGGATTATTAAATAAGGTATCTATTGCTGCTTGGAAAGATTGCGGTTCGTCAGGCTCTACTAATAGTGCATTTTCTCGATGCCGCAATACTGTTGCTATAGTTGGTAAAGCTGAAGCGACGATTGGTCTTTTGGCAACCATGTAATCAAAAAGTTTTAACGGACAAGTAGCTTCAGCTAAATCCCAATGCTTACTGGTGGGAAGAATCAGAATATCTGCAGCATATAAATATAAAGCTAGCTTGGATTGTGGCACATGACCAAAAAATTGTATATTTTGTAAGCTCATCTTTTGACAAGTTGCTTTTACCCGGTTAATGTCATCAGCCCATCCTCCAACTAAAACAAATTCGCACTCTGGCATCAGACAAGCAGTTTTTAGAATTGTTGGTATCCCTTTATAGTCATACAAATGACCTGAATATAATACAATTTTAGCGTCTTGTCGTAGGGATAATTTTTGGCGGGCTACAGTTTTATCATGATAGGGAAGAAAATTATCAATGTCTACAGCATTGGGGGCTATCAATATTTTTTCAGAAAGCAAACCATGCTTTAAATAATTCTCGGCTAGTTGGGGTAATGTGGTAACAACACCAATCAAGTTTTTGTTATTGAATAACTCCTTACATGTAGATTGGAGCTTTTCTGAAACGGGTTCATGCCATTCCCAGAGAACAGGTATACGCATTCTCAGCAAAATTTCAACAACAGGAAATGAACGAGTGTAGATTAGAAAAGGAGATTTAAAACAAGCGTACAAAATCGCTAACTTATAAAAGATAAAATTTTCGTAATTTTGAGGAAAAGGATACTTTAGCTTAATATGTATTGGCAAGCGAACTAGTTTAAATTTATAACATAAACCATACCAAGCTTGAAATTCTGAATCTATCCCTTTCAAAGCTGAAAAAATATCTCCACCAGTTACTAGTTCAAAATTTTCAACTTTTTGAGAAAAAGCCTGTGCCATTTTAACAGTTTGGATCGAGTGAGCCATCTTCGATGGTAGGTTGCCTTTGGACAAATAAATGAGCGATTTGAGAGTTTGCATTTTACTCTGTTTGATAGGTGAATTTCTGCTATTATCAACAAACGCTGAAAACACATACGCACTCTTACTTGCGATTTTTGCGTTTATTTCTTCACTTTTATAACTAAAAAGTCTAAATTCTATAAATAGATCGATCGAGTAAATTGTTTGTGTGAAAGATTGTCAGTTGCTTTTGCTAAAACTTCAGTCACAACCTCTGTATATCGAGCAAGACTGAATGTCTTTAACACTTTTTCACGAGTTTGCTTCCAGTCCACAGAATAAGCCTCTCCACTAGCGATCGCCAAAATTGATTCAGCAATTGCCTCAGGCGAGGGTTCGCAAGTCCACAGCTCCGTTTCTGGATTAAAAAACTCTCTCAAAGCAGGAGAATGCATAGTTAGTGTAGGTAAGCCGAGTGAGAGAGCTTCAATCAATTTATTAGGAATAGCATGATACGCCTTATCTGTATTACCGAAAATACCCAGTGCAAGATCGCAGCGATTTGCTAAATAATTAGGTAAAGAACCATTGGTAAAGTTTAAGTCTTTTCTCAGAAAGACTAGGGATTCAAGATGATATGACTGAATTTTTGCTACATAATCAGAAAAGGCTTTATTATCTACACCAAATAAGTTACAAGTAAATCGTAGTTTCCTTTCTTGCAAAATTTTTGTTGCCAGCAAAATATTATCCAGTCCATGTAAAGGAATGAATGTACCCCACCAACAAATATTTAATGTACCGTCTTGCATCCAGCTTCTTTTAGGAAGTAAGAAAGAAACATTACAGAGAGGAGCTATATAAACTTTTTTTCTGTCAATATCAGTATTCAGAATTTTTTCCCAGTAAGTTAACTCTTGATTAGAGCTATGTATGAGATAGTCTGATTTCTTTAAAGCTAATATATCTTTTTCAATATACGATCTGGCTAGCTTACTTCCATCGCTTGCTCTTTTTCTATCTCTCACTTCAGTATCGTAAAGTGAGATGTACATTTCAACTACTATTTTTTTTCTAAAGAGCTTTGCTGCGAAAATAGTGCTTTTAATAAAAATAGCGTTCATTGGCAATAGATAAATTACATCTGCAAAGGCAGCTTTAATTAAAAGTTCAATCCAGTATAATCTAGATAAAATATACTTAATTAAGGAAAGCCTTGCATCAAAATTAACCCAATAAAAACTAGGGCACAGTTGAGAAATAAAATATTTGTTAGATTTACAAAGTAGCTCAATAAGAGCTTGAGAACGACGATCTACGCGAGAAATATCGCCACATAGCAAAATCTTGGCTTGATTGATAGGTGCTAACATTATAGTAATCTTTTTGATGATTTAGTTAGTAGTGACATTTTATGAACTCGCTTTTTAATTAATAGCGATGCCATACTCTTGCTGACAATATTGGACTGTCTCAAGTCAAACTGAGTTGCTAGTTATAAGTTATTAGTTACGCCACGACCAAAAACTAGGAGTTAGAGTTTACTGGACACCCCTGTACCCACGCAATAAGACTTCCCTTGGATCTGACTTACAGCAGAAACTGCAACAACTCTATCCAGCTTTTATATAGCTTTCCAATGAAAACTCGAATCTACCTAATTACTGGTATGCACTTTTTATATGACAAACAATCTCAGTTGGATACAACACCAATAGGTCGAAAATATTTAAGTTTATGACTGGTGTTGCTTAAGTGCACTCTTAGTGTCTTCTCTCGCAATCTATACTGCCTGTAACGCGGCTTCACTTATATTAATAATTTAGGATTAGTAATTTAGTGGATGAGGTTTTTTACTACCATAATTTTATATAAATATATCTTTGCCATATCATCATTATCCTCAATGAAAAGTCAGTTTTTGTCAATACAGAAAAGTTACAGAAAAGTTCAGGACAAAGATCGAAATTGCCTTCACACAAGATGCAGAACGCCAACAAAAAGATAAAACAAGGAACGGGGTCTAACCTACTATTCCGCTTTGTGGGTTACGGCTTACTAATGCTAGCATTGCTCGATCTCGTCGAAATGCTCGTCCCCATGCGCTTGCTAGACCCAGTATGGCAAATTCAAACTACCGGAGCGCTAGTAGAGTTCGTGCCCGTGCTTTTGTTGGGACTATTGAACTCGATAAAAAAAGTGGTAAAGTGTTTCTTGGGAGTACTATTAGCAGGATTTTTATTAATTGGTTTAGCACTTCGGCACTCCAAAATCTTCTCTATGCAGCATTAAAGGTGCGAATAGAGTTAGCGTACGGCTAGAAAACGGAGCGCGATATGCGCTTCGACTTGCAGATTCGCTTCTTGGTTTCATTCAGAGTAAACTAAGCGTAAGCTAAAAGCCTAGTACGAACTTTTTGACTGCGGATAATGAAAGTATTGTTTACTGCAAACATCATCCTGACTGGAAAATCTTAGAACAGAGTACGGATAATTTCAATTCTCAATAGTACAGAGATCGCTCAGTTTTGCCATTTTCAGGATAGTCAAGGTTAGCTTAATTCTCATCCAGCTTTATGTTTCTTCAATAATTTGCGTGTCTTCAATAATATGTTGCGACCAAACCTGACTGCAATGCGACACTTCGGTTAGACAAAAATACTTGTTAATTGTATTTCATTACAATTCCTCTTACTTTATTACTATCCTTTAATTCTTGATGCAGATTGAAGATATTTATCAATTTTTTGCCAATCCTCCAGCGATCTATCTTTGCCAAGAGCAAGCAGTTTGTTACATTCTGTCGGTCTTGCTTGAGGGCGAATCTTATGGTTCTGGGTTGATTCAAAAGCTAGAGTGCGAAGAGCGATACTACCGCCTCTCCGACACTGTGTTGTATGCAGCGCTGAAATTTCTCGAAAATGAAGGAGCGATCGCGGGATACTGGCAAAAAGTAGAAGGACGCGGTCGTCCTAGACGCATGTATCGGCTTAGTCCCCAATGGCAAGATGAAGCACGACAGCTAAGCGCATTATGGGCGAATAGCATTACCAAGCGCACCTGAAATTGGTCAGCAAGCTGCGATTATTGCAGCTACTTAATAGCACTCGATAGCATTTATGTGCTTCTGTCGTACTTGCATCTGGCAATAATTGACGCTCTTTTTGTCATTTATCTGTACAATTATTGTCAATAGTCTGTAATTATTGTTGAAGGTCTGGATCGATAAGGCTAGGACTACGCATTCACAATGACAAAAGCGATCGCCAGCTCACCTAGAGGACTGAAACAGCCACAACTATCGCCCTTAATTGGTCTAATTATCGGGCTGGCAATTCTGCTCGTTTGCTTTTTGTACAGCATCAGTTTGGGCGCAGCAGAAATACCTGTAGCCCAGATTTTGGCATCTTTTACCAGCTTTGATGGTTCCTACAATCATTTAATCGTCCAGACTGTAAGATTGCCGCGATCGCTGATGGCGTTGCTCGTCGGTTCGTCCCTAGCAGTATCGGGAGCGTTAATGCAAGGCTTGACGCGCAATCCTTTAGCAGACCCAGGAATTTTAGGTATTGAAGCGGGAGCAGCACTAGCTGTAGTTGCCACAATTTTTCTATTTGGTAGTTCGACCTTAAGCGTGTTGACCCTTGCAGCCTTACTGGGTGCAGCAGCCACGGCAATTTTAGTTTATTTTCTCGGCTCCCTGGGACGAGGAGGAGCTACCCCACTGAATCTGACCGTAGCCGGTGCGGCGCTGACGGCTCTGATTTCCTCTCTTACCACGACAATTCTGATTATCAGCCAACAAACTTTAGAAGAAATTAGATTTTGGTTAGCTGGTTCCCTGGCTGGACGCGATACCGATATCCTCTTACAAGTACTGCCTTTTGCAGGGATAGGATTAATCGTTGCTTTTGCCCTGGGTAGACAAATTACGATCGTCAGCCTAGGTGAAGACGTGGCAAAAGGTTTAGGTCAGCAGACAGCTTGGGTAAAAATTATCACAGCCCTCAGCGTTGTTTTACTCGCAGGAAGTTCGGTCGCGCTAGCCGGACCAATCGGTTTTATTGGCTTAGTCGTTCCCCACATCGTCAGATTTTATATTCCTGCCGATTACCGTTGGATTTTGCCTTATTGTGCAGTTGTGGGGGCAACTTTACTCTTAGTGGCAGATATAACGGCGCGCGTACTGCTAAAACCCCAAGAATTACCTGTGGGTGTGATGACAGCACTGGTTGGCGCTCCCTTTTTCGTCTACTTGGCTAAGTCAAAGGTGAAGAAATGAAGTTGGATTGGCTAGTCATCCGTTCGCAGTCGATTTCTTATCGGCTCGATCGCCGCGTCCCAACAACGCTAGCGTGTCTAGGCGCAATCGCTCTGGTGGCGATGGTGGTAAATGTAGGACGAGGTGAATATCCGATCGCGCCGATCGATATTATCAAAACTGTATTGGGTTTAGATACGGGAAATCCAGACCACGCCTTCGTGATTAACGTCCTCCGTCTACCCCGCACCTTGGTTGCTTTTATGGTAGGCGTAGCATTTGCGATTTCCGGCACGATCTTTCAAGGTTTGACGCGCAATCCTTTGGCTGACCCTGGTATTATTGGTATCAATGCCGGGGCGAGCCTCGCCGCAGTTACGGCGATCGTGTTATTTCCCACAGCACCAGTTTACATCTTGCCACTGTCAGCCTTTGTCGGTGCTTTATCCATCGCTGCTTTAATTTACGCGATCGCTTGGCACAATGGCAGTTCGCCGATTCTGTTGATTTTGATCGGCGTTGGTTTATCGGCGATCGCTACTGCTGTCACTAGCTTGCTAATTACCTTTGGGCAAATTGATGACGTTAGCAATGCTTTGGTTTGGTTAGCTGGAAGCGTCTACGGACGCACTTGGGAACAAGTATTTTCCTTATTACCTTGGTTAATTATCTTCGTGCCGCTAGCATTGACAAATTCAAGACATTTGAATGTTTTGAATCTGGGAGACGATCTGGCTAAAGGTTTAGGTAGTCGCGTGGAATGGCAGCGTGGAATGCTAGTGTTGGTAGGTGTAGCCTTAGCAGGTGCAGGAGTCGCCACGGCTGGCACGATCGGCTTTGTTGGTTTAATCGCACCTCATTTAGGACGACAGTTGGTAGGGACAAATCATCAAGGGTTAATTCTGACTGCGGCAGTGTTGGGGGGGATAATTGTAGTTTTGGCAGATTTGCTAGGACGAACTTTGTTTGCACCGCTCGAACTTCCTTGTGGAGTAGTAACTGCGGCTGTGGGCGCTCCTTATTTTCTGTACTTGTTAATTCGTCAGCGTCAAAAATCGAGCTTATGAAAGGATTGTCCGCTAAAAATCTCTCTCTAGCTTACGACGGTGCGCCGATTATCCGCGATTTGAATTTGGCAATCCCGAGCGGGCAAATTACTGCTCTAGTTGGTGCGAATGGTTGTGGCAAATCAACGTTATTACGGGGACTGGCAAGATTGCTCAAACCCCGTGGCGGTGCGGTTTATCTCAACAGTACTTCAATTTTGCAGATGTCCACCAAAGAAGTCGCCCAGCAGTTAGGGATTTTACCCCAAGCGCCAGTTGCACCGGAAGGGTTAACAGTCAAAGATTTAGTGGCTCAAGGGCGTTATCCTTATCAAAATTGGTTGCAACAGTGGTCTAGCCAAGATGAAAAAATCGTCCAGCAGGCACTCTTGACGACAAATTTGCTAGATTTTGCAGGGCGATCGCTCGATACTCTGTCTGGCGGACAGCGACAGCGAGCTTGGATTGCCATGGCGCTGGCGCAAGATCCGAAAATTTTACTTTTGGACGAACCGACGACTTTTCTCGATATAGCACACCAGGTAGAAGTGTTGGACTTGTTGTACGAGTTAAATCAAACTCAGGAACGGACGATTGTAATGGTATTGCACGATCTAAATCAAGCGTGCCGTTATGCCGATTATCTGGTTGCTGTTAAAGATGGTCGGATTTTTGCAGCTGGTGCGCCAAAGCTGGTGATGACTGAAGATACTATCCAAGCGGTTTTCGATCTAGAGTGTCGTGTGGTTGCCGATCCAGTGGCGGAAACGCCGATGTGCGTGCCGATCGGGCGTAAAGGAGGCAGGAGATCGCAAACAAAATCTTCAAGCTGCGGATTGGAGTAACAACTGAACTGGCTCCAATCTTCTCAACGACGGCTTTCGGCTGGGGTTTGGGGATCGGATTGGAGTTGCTCGGATGACTCGGATCTGCGACTTCGCATCAAGCGATCGCCAATCGTGTCGATAATAATGTACAAAACTGGCACGACAAACAGACTCAAAATCGTTGCAATTAACATCCCGCCAAACACTGCCGTACCGAGAGATTGTCGGCTCCCTGCTCCCGCACCAGTGGCGATCGCTAACGGAAAAATACCCAAGAGCGTCGAAATTGCCGTCATCAAAATCGGTCGCAGTCGCTCTTTGGAAGCTTCTACTGCTGCTCTAGTAATCGATAAACCTTGCTGCCGCAACTGATTGGCAAATTCTACAATCAGAATCGAGTTTTTACTTGCTAGTCCGATTAGCATTACCAAACCAATTTGAGTATAGACGTCGTTGGATAAACCGCGTAACGACTGTGCCAATAAAGCACCCATAATCGCCAAGGGAACAGCTAGCAGAATGATGAACGGATCGATATAGTTTTCATATTGGGCAGCCAATACGAGAAAAACGAAAACGATTCCCAAGGCGAAAATAATTGGTGCTTGACTCCCAGATTCCAACTCTTCGGCAGAAATCCCCGACCATTCATATCCCAGATCGGGTGGCAACACTTCAGCCGCGAGCCGCTCCATTGCCTGAATTGCCTCTCCTGAGCTGTTACCAGCAGTAGGAGAACCTGTAATTTCAATCGAACGAAACAGATTGTAACGATTAATCGTTTGCGCTCCCGTGATGGGCGTGACTTTGACGAGATTACCTAAAGGAATCATCCGGTCTTGCGCCGATCGCACGTAAAGTTGGTTAATATCTTCAGGACGCGAGCGGAACTGGGCATCTGCTTGGACGTAGACCCGATAGCTCCGCTGTTCTAGGGTGAAGTCGTTGACGTATTGCGAACCCAGTAGCGTTTGTAGAGTATTGAAAATATCATCGATAGATACTTGTAGCGCTTTGGCAGTGTTGCGATCGACATCAACCAATACCTGAGGCGTGTTGGCGGTAAAAGTGGTAAATACACTTTGCAATTCTGGAGTTTGGTTAGCGCGTCCAATTAACTGATTCGCTGTTTCCACCAAAGTTGTCAAACCAAGGTTTCTCCGATCTTGCAACTGAAATTGAAAGCCACCCGTCGAGCCTAAACCAGGAATTGCGGGCGGATTGTTGGGGAGAATTCGCGCTTCGGGAATTTTAGCAAACGTTCCTCTCAATCGATTAATAATTGCCTCTACCGATTGTCCCGCACCAGTGCGATCGCCCCAAGGCTTGAGAGAGGTAAAAATAATCCCGTTGTTAGCAGCATTACCAGCAAAACTAAATCCACCAATAGCAAAAGTGGTATTCACTTCTGGCTGTTGCAGAATTTCTTTTTCTACCCGACTTATAACCTCACTGGTATAGTTGAGCGAAACTCCTGACGGTCCTTGGATTAGAGTGATGAAGTATCCCTGGTCTTCCTCTGGTAAAAATGCCGTCGGGACAGTGAAAAACAGCCAACCAGTAAATCCTAAAGCAGCAACAAATAAAGCAACAACAAGGTATTTCAGTCGGGTTAAGCGGTTGAGGACTCGCTCGTATCCTTGGCGCAACCAATCGAGAAAGCCATTCACTCGGTCGAAGATCCATCCCAACCAACCGCCCGTTCTGCCTCTCTGACGCAGTAATAAACCGGCAAGGGAAGGAGTAATTGTCAGGGCTAGAAATGTAGAAATGGCGATTGAGAAAGCAATAGTTAAAGCAAACTGGCGATATAAAGCTCCTGTAGTCCCAGGAAAGAAGGCAACTGGGATAAACACTGCCATCAGTACGAGTGAAGTCGCAATCACTGCCCCGAATAACTCGTGCATGGCTTCCGCAGCTGCCTGACGCGGTGGCATTCCTTCATTCTGAATCAGGCGCGAGATATCTTCCACTACAACGATCGCATCATCAACCACCATCCCTGTAGCCAACGTTAGACCGAACAAAGTTAAGCTGTTGATCGAGAATCCAAATACTTTAATAAACGCAAACGTCCCGATTAAAGCAACAGGAATTGTAATTGCTGGAATGACTGTAGTGCGCCAGTCTTGTAGAAAGACAAAGATAATTAATACGACTAGAGCGATCGCAATTAACAGCGTCACGATCACTTCTCTTAACGACGCTTGCACGAATGAAGTCGTATCGAAAGCTACATCGTATCGAATCCCTGACGGTAATCTCCCCGCCAATCTTTGCATTTCAGCCTTGACCGCACTGGCTACCTCCAAGGCATTACTACCTGGTAACTGATAAATCCCTAAGCCCACTGCCTCTTGACCCCGAAATCGCAAGAAAGAGTCGTAGTTTTCCGCACCCAATTCCGCTCTACCGACATCCTTAAGCTTGACCAACGCACCATTCGCGCCAGTTTTCAGCACGATTTCCTCAAATTGAGCAGCATCTTCCAACCGACTCTGCGCCCGCACGTCCAGCTGATACCTTTGTCCCTCCGGCGCTGGCTGCTGTCCGAGTCGTCCCGCACCCACTTGTAAGTTTTGTTCCTGAAGTGCCGCCACGACATCTTGCGCTGTCAGGTTAAGACTAGCCAGCTGATTAGGATCGAGCCACACGCGCATAGAGTACCTGCGTTCGCCAAACACGGTGACATCACCAACACCCTCTACCCGTTTCAAAGCATCTACAAGATAGAGATCGGCGTAGTTGCTCAAGAATATGGTGTCGTACTGGTTATTTTCTGGATACAGACCAAAAGCCATCAGGAGGGTATCGGAGCGCTTTGTTACAGTTACTCCTGTTTGCTGTACGGCTTCTGGTAACTGTGCTTCGGCGACAGCAACGCGATTTTGTACCTCAACCGCAGCAATATCTTGGTCGCGTCCCGCGTCAAATGTCACAGTAATCGAGCTACTACCATCGTTACTGCTACTAGAGCTAATATACCGCTGACCTTGGACACCGTTAATCTCCCGCTCTAATACGGTCGTGACTGTATTTTCGACAACTTCCGCATTTGCCCCAGTGTAGTTAGCTCTAACATTAACTTGGGGTGGAGTGATTTCAGGATACTGAGCAGCAGGTAGTGTCGGAATGCTAACAGCTCCCGCTAACAGGATAATAATTGCACAGACGCTAGCAAAGACTGGTCGTTTAATGAAGAAGTCTGCGAACATTAGTTAATTGGTAGTTGGTGGTTGGCAGTTGGTGGTTGGTAGTTAGTTGTTATGAGTTTACGGTAAACGCTGCGCTACACTCCGTGAAGACAGTTGACTGTTAACTGGTCTGGTCGCTGGTCGCTGGCTCTGGTGCAGGAGCAATGGGAGCGCCATCCCTCAGATTTAGCAGACCGGAGACAACGATCCTTTCTCCTGGCTCCAATCCCGATTGCACTTGGTAACTGTTGCCTTGAATTGCTCCTAATTCCACGGGTTTTTGCCGCGCTACGAGTTGCGATCGCCCCGATTCAGATTGGGCGGATTGTTCGGCTACGTAAACAAAAGCTTGTCCGCCTAAACGAGATATTGCTTCCGTTGGGACTAAAATTCCAGGGCGTTGTGCCAAAATTACTCTGGCTCTGACAAATGAATCAGCTCGCAGTTGACCTTTAGCATTATCAAACAGTGCTTTAATTAATACCGACTGGGTATCGCTTGCCGTGCGGGGAGAGATAAAAGTTACTTTACTCGTACCAACCTGCTGACCTTGAGCATCTAATAATTCTACAGGCGTACCCACTTGCACTCTAGTTGCCTGTTGCAGGGGGATGGAAATATTTACCTCTAAGGGTTGATTTTGGGTAACTGTAGTTAATTGTGTGGATGTCGTGACTACATCGCCTACCCTAACTGGGATATCGCCGACTGTACCGGCAAAGGGAGCATTAATTTGAAAGTATTGCAGTTGGACTTGAGACTGCTTGACGTTTGCCTCAGCTTGCTGCACGGCTCTTTGTGCCTGTGCTACTGCCGCTTTTTGCGCTTCTATTTGTTTATTTATCGTTGCCAGACTGGAACGAGCGGTTTGAAGTTCGTTTAAATACTGGTCTCTGGTTTCTCGGGACACGGCTCCTTGGTTAGCTAATCCAGAGTATCGTTCGTACTGCTGCTGGCTGAGTCGCAAATTAGATTGAGTAGAGAGTCTTTCGGCCTCTAAAGCACGGAGGTTCGCCCTGGCATTTTCGACTTGAGCGCGAGCCGCCGCCGCCGCTGCACTGGCACTACTGACAGCTGCTTGTTGTTCGTCTGGGTCAATTTGAATAATTGGCGCTCCGGCACGAACCTCATCTCCAGAGTTGACAAAAATACGGGAAACTCGCCCTTGAATCTGCGGTAACAGAACTACTGACTGCCGCGATTCTAGGTTAGCTACATACTCAGCAGTTTCTTCAACTGTAGCCGTCTCTACTGTAGAGAGTCTGACAGGTAAGGCTTGCGGTTGGCTTTGACCAGGCGGGGACTGCTGTTGAGCGTTGTTCTGCCACCAGTACCAACCAAATCCAGTTCCGATCGCCAGTACGATCGCGCTGCCAGCTAGCAGCCACTTCCGCTTCTGTCGTGAGGAGGATGGCGGTTTCCGAGCTGGCTTAGGAGTAGCCTCCGTGTCAACTGGTTCTGTTTTGCTGCTTTCGGGTGGAACCACTACTACATTAGAATTAACAGTGGTGTTTTCTGGGTTGTTTGAGCTATTAGGTTTTGCTTGCTCGGAAGATTCGGAATGATTCATATGCGATTGCCACTTAACCTCTGGTTGCCTCTTATAGTTTCTAGTTTCTTCATCTGATATCGAACTAAAAACAAACAACCTACCCAATTCAGCGTTGCTTGCATCAGCAACAGGCATTGACCAAACTATTTTAGCGATCGCAGTTAGTTTTTACATTCACCTTTTGGAATACATATTAGTCGAACTCAAGTGCTATAAAAGTAGGAAGTAATTGCTGCTTTAAATCTTTATAGAAGGAACGACCGGCGATTTTTCTAACAATCAATGAGTTAAATGATTAGCAGTGTTCTTGCAATAAATCAACCGCTCTTATTTGAGTATTTTTAACGGAATTATTTTTAAATTTAGAAAAGCCATCGATCGATAATTGCTAATTAAAAGTCAGTTTTCAATTAATAATTACTCACCACTACCCACAACTCAGCTAAGAGCAAAAGTGGGTTGCTGTAATAGTCTCGATTCGTCCGATCGTACTCTCTCAATCGATCGTGAGATATGCGGGTTGCTGCGGCGGCGGTGATGCCCGTGCATGAGTTTATATTTTGGGATAAAGCTGTAACTTTTGGGTAGCGATCTCTAGATGGACTGGAGTCTCAACTGCTAAATAAGTATTTGCCGGAGTCCGTGCAATGACTTCTCGACCGCTAGGTGTATGGAGAACGTAGCGATATTCGCGTCCGAGGAACTGGCGATCGCGAATCAAAATGCGACTGCTAGCAACGGGGGTGAGAACGATCTCTTCTTGGCGCACCATCAGATCGGCGGTATCTCCCTTGTCGCAATCGCCAGTCAGGGCAGTTGGGATAGTGCCGATTTCTGTGTGCCACACATCACCCTGACGCTGAGCCGGGATCAGATTGGCTTGGGTGACAAACTCGGCAACAAACCGCGATGCTGGTTGCTGGTACAAGTACTCTGGCGTGGCAATTTGCTCCAAATAACCGTTGCACATGACAGCAACCCGATCGGCGATTGATAGAGCTTCTTCGCGATCGTGCGTGACAAAAATTGCTGATGCACCCGCAGCTTTGAGAATCGCGCGCACCTCGTGCCGCAACCGCAATCGCACTTGTGCATCTAGATTGCTCAGCGGTTCGTCGAGCAAAATCAGGGCGGGGCGAGGAGCAAGAGCACGAGCGAGAGCAACGCGCTGCTGTTGTCCGCCAGAGAGTTGGTGAGGATAGCGGTTTTCCATGCCCGTCAAATTCACCAAAGCGAGTGCGTCTTTCACCTGCTTCGCGGCTTTGGAGGAGCGATCTAGACCAAACGCCACATTTTGGCTAACAGTGAGGTGCGGGAACAAGGCGTAGTCCTGAAACACCATCCCTACGTTCCGCTGTTCTGGGGGTACCCAATGCCCATCACCTGATACCCGCCGTTGGGCAATGTCAATCGTGCCGCTTTGGGGTTGTTCAAATCCAGCGATCGAGCGTAAGAGCGTAGTTTTGCCACAGCCAGAGGGACCGAGCAGCGCTAGTAAATCGCCTGCTTGCAACGACAGAGAAACCTCACAGACAGCGGGTTGAGTCCGGCGGGAAAATTGCCGAGTTACCCGATCCAGACAGAGAAGAGGAGAAAAGGGCATGAAAGCGGAAAAGCCAATATATAAAACTTAGACTTGCCTTTATAGTGTAATGGAGTCCTGCAATATATTCTCATCAAGAATTTCACGTTATTGGCTGGACCGCTCGTTTCTAATTGTTGTTTTGCTTCATTGATTTGCCCCTATGCGTACGCTCGACTCTCGTCGCGTTTTCAAACGTTCTTGGAATGGCTGGACGTTCTTGGTTATAGCGATCGCCCTATTAATTCTCTCTCCGATTGGGGTGGTACTTAGTAGCGTATTGACCAACTCCGGTACGATATGGCAACACTTGTTGACTACAGTGCTGCCAGACTACATTAGCAGTTCTCTTTGGTTAATGCTGGGGGTAGGGTTGTGTACGGTGGCGATCGGCGTAGGTACGGCGTGGTTGGTGACGATGTGCCGATTTCCCGGACAGCAGCTATTAGAATGGGCGCTGCTACTGCCATTAGCCGCTCCAGCTTACGTGCTGGCGTACGTGTATACAGAGATGCTGGAGTTTTACGGTCCGGTGCAATCTGCTTTGCGAGCTGCCTTTGGCTGGACGAGCGTGGGCGAATACTGGTTTCCCACCGTTCGATCGCTAGGTGGAGCGATCGCCATTATCAGCCTAGTGCTGTATCCTTACGTCTACTTGCTCAGCCGAGTGGCATTTTTAGAACAGTCGGTCTGTACGCTAGAAGCGAGTCGATCTCTGGGGTGCAATCCGTGGCGCAGTTTTACGCGAGTCGCATTGCCGCTAGCTAGACCAGCGATCGTCGCAGGACTATCGCTGGTGCTGATGGAAACGCTGAATGATTTTGGTACAGTGCAATATTTTGCCGTCAATACGTTTAGCGTCGGTATTTACCGCACCTGGTTTGGCATGGGCGACCGCATTGCTGCCTCGCAGCTGTCGGCATTGCTATTAGTCTTTGTGCTGTTATTGATCGGGCTGGAGCGTTGGTCTCGGCAACAGACGCGCTACTACCACACGGGACGCTATCAGCGATTGTCTGCGTTCAGGCTGCGGGGGTGGCGGGCGATCGCCGCTGTAACGGTCTGTGGACTGCCGATCGTGCTAGGTTTTTTGATTCCTGCCGGACGCTTGTTGTACATGGCAGTGACTGATATTACCCATAACTTCAGCCAACGCTTTTGGGAACTCTCTCGCCATAGTTTAATCCTCGCAGCAGTGACAGCAATGGTGGCAGTCATCGTATCACCAATCCTGGCGTACGGTCTGCGATTGAGTGCCAATTGGGGTATGCAAGTCGCGGTCAGAACGGCAACGGTGGGCTATGCAATTCCTGGTGCGGTAATTGCTGTGGGGGTGCTGTTCCCCATGGGGGCGATCGATAATGCTATAGATGCTGGGATGCGATCGACTTTCGGCATTTCCACAGGTTTGTTGCTCAGCGGCACGATTACAGCGCTGGTATTTGCCTATTTGGTGCGCTTCTTAGCGGTGTCGTACAACACGGTTGAATCCAGCCTCAGCCGCATTAAACCGAATCTGGATGACGCAGCGCGATCGCTTGGCTGTGGCACAACCCGCACGTTGGTACAGATTCATGCACCGTTAATGAGTGGTGGCTTACTCACAGCGGCAATTTTAGTGTTTGTCGATGTGATGAAAGAATTGCCGGCAACGTTAATTGTTCGCCCGTTTAACTTCGATACGCTGGCAGTGGAGGTGTACCGGCTGGCAGCAGATGAGCGCCTGGCAGAGGCGGCTGCACCCGCGTTAGCGATCGTCGCTGTAGGTATTATTCCTGTCATTGCTTTAAGTCGGCAGATTGCCCGCACTAGACCCGAGGAAATTGACAACAGGTAGTTCTTTTGACACGGAGATCGTGGTATATTCCTCTCTAATGCAAAAACTTTTCATTAGTAGTGCAGTTGCGCTCGAAAAGACGTTTTTATGCGTCAAATCTTGTCTTGACCGAAATAGTGTCTTGACTGACATGGTGCTGAATCGATAGTCCGAGCAGCAAGCAGTTCCCCGATCTTAGTTAGTTAATTGATGTGGTTAGTGAGTTATGAACTTAGGTAAGGTAAAAATCTGGGTAGGTGTGGGTGCTTACGTTCTTTCAGGTGCGGCAGCGGCGGCGATCGCTACTCCAAGTCGTGCCGCAGAAGCAGCTTCCGAGCGGGAACTGCTTGTCAATACGGAAATGGCGATCGAGACACCAGATCGTGCTTCAGTTATGAAGATAGCCCAAGGTGGCGAAGGTGGTGAAGGTGGTGAAGGTGGTGAAGGTAGTACCCCTGCTAAGCCCCCCACTACTTTTACTCCCAGACAGGGCGGTGAAGGTAGTACCCCCGCTAAACCTCCTACTACCCTTACCCCTAGCCAGGGTGGTGAAGGCGGTGAAGGTGGTGAAGGTGGTAGCCCTGCTAAGCCCCCCACTACCCTTACCCCCAGCGAGGGTGGTGAAGGCGGCGAAGGTGGTGAAGCAGGGGCATCATTCCAGGATAAGCTCAGCGGTAAGCAACTGTTAAATGCCTTACAGAGTGGTGGATATGTCATTTACTTCCGACATGCCCAGACTGAAAAGGATTATGCCGACCAAGTGTCTGCAAAAATGGGAGATTGTTCGACTCAGCGAATGCTAAGTGAAGTTGGCTGGCAGCAGTCGCGGACGATCGGTCAAGCTTTTCAAACCTTAAAGATTCCTGTAGGTCAAGTTTTCTCTAGCGAGTATTGCCGTGCTTGGCAGACAGCAGATATTGCATTTGGTCGCACTGAAAAGAGAGCAGCTCTGAATTTTCCACCAGCTGAAGATTACACCGAAGCCCAGAAAGCCCAGATGCGGAAGGCGGTGATGCCGTTCCTCACAACTATGCCTGCTGACGGAACCAATACGGTGGTTGTAGGTCACGATGACGTGTTTGATGCGGCGACAGGAATTTATCCAGAGCCTCAAGGTGTTGCATACATCGTAAAGCCAGATGGCAAAGGTAAGTTTGAGATCGTCGCTAATATGTTGCCTGAAGAATGGGCAAAAATGGCACGTTAAATTAAACCAGTTATTAGGGAGCAGTGAAGAATGGGGTGTAGGGTGTAGGGTGTGGGGTGTGTGGGAGAACAGAAGAATTTTCGAGGGCGCTCTCCCCCATCTTCCTTGTCTCCCTTGTCCCCTCACTCCTAACTTCTCAGTCCTTCTTACAGCATTGCGATCGCCATGATTCTGTGTATTGGCAACATTCTTAATCCTACAGAGCTAGAAACGACGATCGCCAAACTGGAAATGGCTGAGTTCGTTGACGGTAAAGCTACGGCTGGCTGGCACGCTCGCTTAGTCAAACACAATACCCAACTGCCCCAGGGATCGCCCGCGCTCGCAGCCGTCCGAGATCTGATCCATGCAGCTCTACAGCGGCACGTCTTATTTCAAATGGCGGTGCGCCCCCATATCGTTCGTCCGGTGACTATCAGCCGCTACGATATCGGTATGTCTTACGGTACTCACGTTGATAATGCTTTGATGCACGATCCCTTGATGCGATCTGATGTATCAATGACAATATTTCTCAGCGATCCTACCACCTATAAGGGAGGAGAACTGATCGTAGAGGGGACTCAAGGAGAGGCAGCGTTTAAGTTACCTGCCGGATCGGCAATCGTTTATCCTTCGTCGACGTTGCACCGCGTGGAAGCCGTGACTCAAGGCGTACGTCTAGCAGCAGTAACCTGGATTCAGAGTTTGGTACGCGATCCTCAACAGCGAGAAATTTTGTTCGATCTGGATACGGCACGTCAAACGTTGTTTGAAACCTCTGGCAAAACGCCCGTATTCGATTTAATTTCTAAAAGTCATGCTAATCTCTTACGCCAGTGGATGGAGTTTTGAGCTAATGCAAAATAATTTTAAAAGTCTGTCCCTATTAATGACATTATTATTATTAAACTGAAATTGCGATCGCGAGAACGTAAGTTAGAAAGATTTATGAGCAAGATGACTCGTCGCACCTTTATAGGTGCTAGTGCTGGTGCTGCTGCAACTGTGACAATTGGAACGTGGGGGCTGGGAGTGTCAGCCCAAACAGGTGGCAATCGAGTAGTCAATCTCTATTCAGCGCGTCACTACGATGCAGATAGTCAAATCTATCAAGCCTTTGCAGATGCCACGGGAATTCAAGTGAACCTGATTGAAGGCGAAGCCGACCCGCTGATCGAGCGGATTAAAAGTGAGGGAGCTAATAGTCCGGCAGATGTTTTAGTAACGGTCGACGCAGGGCGTTTGTGGCGGGCAGAGCAAGCAGGACTGTTCCAACCTGTCAAATCGGCGCTCCTGACTAAAGCCGTTCCTAAGAATTTGCGTCATCCCGATGGTCTGTGGTTCGGTTTCTCGAAGCGAGCGCGGGTGATTATGTACGATAAAACTAAGGTGAAACCAGCAGACTTGTCCACATACGAAGACCTGACAAACCCGAAATGGCGAGGTCAGATTTTAGTGCGACCGTCCAACAATGTTTATAACCAGTCCTTGGTCGGTTCGATTTTGGCGGCTAATGGTGAGTCCAAAACGGAAGCCTGGGTGCGGGGGCTAGTAGCAAACTTTGCCCGTCCAGCCCAAGGAAACGATGTCGGACAAATTCAAGCCTGCGCTGCTGGGGTGGGGAGCTTGGCGATTTGCAATACCTATTACCTGGCACGGATGGCGGCTTCCAATAAACCTGCCGATCGCGCCGTTGCCGAAAAAATTGGCGTATTTTTCCCCAACCAACAGGGGCGCGGCACTCACGTCAATATTAGCGGTGGTGGATTGGTCAAAACCTCTCCCAACAGAGAAAATGCGATAAGATTCCTCGAATTTCTAGCCAGTTCTCGCGCCCAGGAAATTTTTGCTAAGAGTAATTACGAATATCCAGTCGTAGCAGGTGTTGCAATCGATCCGATTTTGGCTAGCTACGGGAAGTTTAAGGAAGATTCGCTGAATGCATCTGTGTTTGGTCGTAATGGTGCAAAAGCACTGCAAATTATGGATCGAGCTGGGTGGAAATAACGCAGCCAGATTGGCAGCGATCGCTCGCGCTGGCTAGTTACTAAAAACTTCTCTACAGCAAAGCAAAGCCTCAATCGTTGCGGTGACTAAGAGATTAATCCTCTTTAATCACTTTAGTGAGAGTAAATTCTTAAACCGCTTGAGGCTTAGATTTGTCCTAAGTCCATACAAATAGAAGAATTTGTGCGAAAATCTAACCCGAAAGCCATATAATACATGGGCTTTCTATTTTTTCGTAGTTTTTTCTTCAACGGGAGTGATTCAAGAGGAATATTATCTATTCCTTGCCGCTAAATGTTTGTTATTTCTCAGCCACAATTGATTTTCACGCTCATAAATATATCTAGTAGTAGATATCGGAATGCTGAGTTATTTTCAATGCATCAGCCAGAGTTTTGTCGAGCGTGAAATAAATAATTACGTACGAGCGATCGCTTTCGATTACTGACGATCCAAATGGTATAATTTATCGCGTTTCTTATATGGATAGTAAACGATCGAACGAATAGAAAAGCTATTTGTCATTTTCTCATCACATTTCGCCTTCAGACTAGAATGAGTTGCAGCAGTAATTAGTTGCAGTGACATGGCTGTAACAAAGCTAGCAGCAAATTGCACTTAGTTATTGGTAGCGATGGGTAATTGTTAATTGGAGACCTAATTTCAAAATTGTCAATTACTCATCGACCATTTTGTAGAACTTCAAAAACAACTTTCTGCTAATTGTTTAACTGATTCGTAGTTACTTTAGTTGGTCTCGCATGTCATGTGCGGTGTCTGTAGAGATGAGAGGGCGGATTGAGTGTGGATATTGCCGCTCGTGCGATTGAACCGCTATAGGTAGAAATAGATTTTTACTGCAAAAATCTATTTTTTGGATTGTAATCAGGACAATTGTCTGCTTCTTTCGTCAGTACAATTGTTGGGTGTACTGCACACTTTAAATAAAAATTGTTGGAAAAGAATTGGCATTTCCTACAAGGAGACTGAGAAAAGCTAGGAATCTCCCTAATCTCATCTAGATCTTCCTGCCTAGCCGTCCATGACTTAGACAGCATAATAAAACAGATAATACCACTCAGAAGTATAATCCCTAAGGAGAGGTTAGCAACTATAGGTCTATTCTCAACTTTTTCAACTTTTACTCGCTCCGACTCTACTTGACTAACAAATACTATCGTGAAATCAGCTTCTACTACTGCTGATTTTTGCTGTGTAAATACATCTTCTGAATACATAAAATTTTTCCCAGCCTTCAATTACTGCGATCGCACCTATTAGCGACTCAGCTAGATAACTCATCCCTAAAAAATAATGCAGGCTGGCGGTTATAACTACTAAATTCAATCTAACAAATCTTCGGACTTGCAGCAAATTTTTCATACTAAAGATAGAATTGACACTTTGCTCAAATACTGCAGCAGCTCGATACTACATTTGTTTCTCCTATCGCAATCTGTTTTTGTCATTTTCTCATCACATTTCGATCGCAAGCTAATAATGAAGATTGTAGTTGCACTACTACAATCAAATGGCTGGCGGTAATTTGCACTTTGTTTATAGACTTGGTAAGTTTTTAGTAATTGAAAATAGTTAGATAGGTACTCATGACTGCACGCCTATCCATTCATATTTCTACAAAAAGCTATTATTTGAAAAGAAGTCAATCGTAGAGTGCAAGTTTCATCATCACAATCCAATTAGGAGTCAAGTGCGATGAGAAGCTTATTGATGAAAAATCCTGTCGCGATCGGGGCATCTTGGATTGGGCTATATCTGTTGCTCACCGTTTTACCCTTACTGATTCTGCTGTTATACCCTCCCACCCCCAATGACGTTCGCAGTTTTTGGACAGAGTTTTCCGACGCCCTCGGCTTTTTGGGTTTGGCAATGATGGCACTCCAATTCGCCTTAACTGCCCGCATCAATCGGATCGAAGCTTCTTACGGGATCGATTTGATCCTCCAGTTCCATCGTTATATCTCCTTAGCTGCGTTTGCCTTCATTATTCTGCATCCATTAATTCTGTTAGTCATCAGAACTGAAGAGATACTGCAACTGTTGAGTTTTTTCCAAGCACCTTGGCGAGCTAGGTTTGCTGTTATCGGGACGCTGGCACTGATAATACTGGTCGTTACCTCAATTTGGCGCCAGCAATTAAACATCCAATACGAAAATTGGCGCATTCTTCACGGCATCATGGCAGTTCTTGCCATTGGTTTTGGCTTGGCACACGCTTTAGGTGTTAGCTACTACCTAAGCTTGTTTTGGAAAGTAGTGCTTTGGAGCGGAATTGCAGTTTTTGCACTGTGGCTGTTAGTTTACGTCCGTCTAGTCAAACCTTACTTCATGCAGAAAAAACCTTACTTGGTGGAAACAGTTGTTCCCCAACGAGGCGGTGTTTGGAATTTGGTACTGCGCCCTAGAGGACACGAAGGCTTGCGTTTTCAGCCAGGTCAGTTTGCTTGGATCACTCTGGAAATTTCGCCGTTTCGGATGCGAGAACACCCATTCTCATTTGCTTCTAGCGCGGAAAAGCCCGATCGCATCGAGTTTGGGATTAAAGCTTTGGGAGACTTTACCAAAACAATTAAAGACGTGAAACCTGGCACGAAAGCTTTCCTCGACGGTCCCTATGGCGTGTTTACCAGCGATCGCTACGAGAATACAGCAGGGTTTGTCATGATTGCAGGTGGAATTGGCATCACGCCAATTATGAGTATGCTCTTGACTCTGGCCGAACGCAACGACGAACGACCGATGACTTTAATCTATTCCAGCAAGAAATGGGAGGATATCACTTATCGCGAAGAAATCGAAGCACTCAAAAACAGATTAGATCTCACAGTTATCCACGTTTTGAGAGAACCACCAGATAACTGGTCGGGAGAATCAGGATATGTGGACAAAGAACTACTCAGTCGCTACATTCCCAAGCGTCCAGCCACGCGCAATTATTTTATTTGCGCTGCACCAAAAATGATGGATCAAGTCGAGCGAGCTTTGCATGAACTGGAAGTCCCTGTAACTCACGTTCATATGGAACATTACAACCTTGTTTGATCGGCGTTCTGTTTCCACATTTTTGAGTACTCACTCAGCAACAAGCGATCGCATTGCCAGACTGGAAAAATTTTCGACTCTCTACAAGCAAATCGCGGTACGGGATTAAATGAATCTAACTATCAGGCACAAACCCGATCGTTGAACTCATATTTTGTCGATCGATCGCGAAGTCATCCATACAAAGACAGTCAATCCAGAATGAGAGATTGTCAATGATGTGACCAGATTCGTTAGTTTAAATCGTTTCTGTTGCAAGCGATTTAATACAAGAAAATACAGGTAGGTTTTTTCGGTTACTCTACCTGTATGTTTACGATTGGAGAAATAAGTTTGGCACTAATCGAACGTAAACGAGCTATGGGCGGTAGTTAGGGTCATTTTTATCTACAACCGGACGATTTGGAGCGTCTAGATCTAATTCTTCTCGCCGCACTGTTTCTTCGGCGTTGACCATTTCTCGATCGGTTTCTTTTCTGATTCTGACTTCTTCGCGTAGAACGGCTTCCTTACGAATATCAGGAGTTTCCTCATATATTTCCATATGTGCAACTTCACCTTCACGGAAGTTTGCTTCCCCTGGAGCAACGGGTCTACCAGCATCATTTGGCGTGACGCGCTCGACCACAACACGCTCTTTTTCTACTGGGACTGAAACTCTTTCTGTTTCAGTTTCAACACGTTTGCCTACTGAAACTTCTCCTGCTTTACGACGGCTTTTATTCGCAATCAGCCTTTCTTCATACAGCTTGAGCGATTGATGATCTTGCTGGTTCATATCGTACAGAGCTGGCTCTTGCTGATAGTTGTAAGTGCTGCGATCGTAATTGGCTGTTTTTGCTGGAGCTGCCGATCCTAAAGGCGCTGATGATTCTAACGGGCGATCGCGATAGACTCCCCGCACCCGTTCTTCGTATTCGTCATTAATTTCCAAGTCATCGCTAAACTCTGGTAAATTTTCTGCTTGCTCTTTGGTAAAGCCTACTGCATAAACGTGTCGCCGATCTCGATCGATGCGAGAACGCCCCACTGGCAGCAATACCTGTTTACCAAAAATCCAAAAACCAGTGTCAACAACTAAATAGCGAAAATGACCATCTTCATCAACTAAGATATTCTTGACAGTGCCAACTTTTTCATTGTCTCTGTCTGAATAAACTTCATAGTCTTTGATATCGTCACCATCGAAAGAATCTCGATAATTAGTGTCAAATTCCTCAAGCTTGTGAAGAGCCATGTTAATTCCTCCTATTTAATTTGAACTTACTAACCAGATTAAAACTTTATCTGACTAATGTATCTTGCTGGCGATAGAGTTCAAATGTTGTAATTGCTACAACTGCTATGTCTTTTGATATAAATATGTCTGCCAAATATACAGATTAACCAATAAAGTAAATAGCGATCGAGCCGCGCTCGGATATAAGTTATAACATCAATCTAAGAGATAAATTAAGCAATAAAATCTATGCTCGAGTTAAATAGAAGCTAGCTCAGGTGGTTTGACATTCCTAACTAATAGCCAGACGCGATCGCGCTACTCAAACTGAGCAATCGAATTGGGGCGATCGCCCACTGTCATTTTCTGGTCACATTAAGTTTTGAAACTAGAAAAAAATAGGATCGTGCATGATCTATGCTTCTAGTTTGCTTCTATGTTGACTAGAGTAGTTTGCAGATTAGCAGCTGACGGCGCGACGCGATTTTGGAGAAACGAGCTTTATGAATTCATTAGTTTCAGTTGACGAGCTATTGACCTTGGCATCAGATAATTCGGGGACTTGCGTTTCCATGTACATGCCAACTCACAAGCTGGGAACGCAAACGCAACAAGACCCGATTCGATTCAAAAATCTCCTACGGGAAGCAGAAGAAAAATTGATTGCCACTGGATTACGGGCGCAAGATGCCAGAGATTTACTTGAAAGAGCGCAACAGTTGGACGATTTCCAATTTTGGCAACATCAGAGTGATGGATTAACAATCTTCTTGTCTGCGAATTTATTTGGCTATTATTGCTTGCCGCTCAATCTTGACGAACTCGTGGTAGTCAGCGATCGCTTTCACTTCAAACCCTTGCTACCGTTGCTAACTGGTGATGGGCAGTTTTACATCCTGGCATTGAGTCAAAACCAGGTAAGATTGTTCCAAGGAACCCGCTACAGTGTCAGCGAAATTGAGCTAGAAGACGTGCCAACTAGTATTGCCCAGGCGTTGCAGTACGACGACCCCGAAAAGAGCCTTCAGTTCCATACAGGGACATCTGGAGGTGGAGCAGGAGGCGATCGCGCTGCCATGTTTCACGGTCAAGGGGCTGGCAACGACGACCAAAAAGAGAACATCCTACGCTATTTTCGTAAGGTAGATAGCGGTTTGCAAGAGTTATTAAAAAATCGGCGATCGCCTTTAGTTTTAGCAGGTGTTGACTATCTCTTGCCAATTTATCAGCAGGCAAACACATATCCCTACTTGCTGGATGAAGGCATGACCGGAAATCCAGAAGCACTGAAAGCAGAGGAATTACACGCCTCAGCCTGGGAGATCGTGCAGCCTCATTTCGAGCGATCGCAACAAGAAACCGCCGCCCGCTATCGAGAACTAGCCCCAACGGGAAAAACCGCAACTAACATTCAAGAAGTCGTTTCATCTGCTTATTACCAACGAGTTGAGTCTTTGTTTGTTGGGGTAGGGTTGCAAAAGTGGGGACGTTTCCATCCCGACACCAGCGAGGTAGAGTTACACGACGCACATCAACCTGGGGATGAGGACTTGATGGATTTGGCGGCTTTGCATACACTTTTCAACGGCGGTACGGTGTATGCAGTAGAACCAGAGCAAGTGCCTGGGGATAATCCTTTAGCTGCGGTGTTGCGTTATTAGAAATGCTGACTCTGTTTTTGCCAGGTAATCGCCCCAGCACTATTGGTAAAATCTCAACTGCGATCGCGATCGCAATTTTTCTACTTTTACCAGCAAGCCGAGGGCTAACGCAGGAAGAGCCTCCTTTACCTGTCACACCTCAAACCAGCACTCCAGAAGAAATTCCTAGCGACGGGCTGTTTTTTGCCGATGTTATTGTCAGAGGACAGCCTGTATTTCAAATTGGTAGCCTTGCCCAACTCAGCGCCACCGAACGAGCGCCAATTGTGAATTGGCGCATTGCTGGCATTTTGGCACAGTCACCAACGGGCAGTACAGTCACCGTTGTTCCCGATCCCGAAAGAGGTATCGCCACCTTACAAGTGAATAATCGGGTATGAATGACCGTGACGCAACAGGATGCCCAAGATTTTAATCTCTCTGTAGACAAGCTGGCACAGCAATGGGCAACAGAGTTGAATCATCCTTCTTTGGCGTATCGGTGTGGGTTGTTTTTATTATTTTAGATTTACCTTTTGCTTTAGTTTTAGCCGCGATCGCCGGAGTCTTCGATCTCATTCCTGGGGTTGGAGCCACAATTGGGATTACCCTAGTTTCTCTGATTGTCTTGCCTCAAGGAATTTGGCTTGCTCTCAAAGTATTGGTCGGCTGCGTGTTGCTTCAGCAGGTAGAAGAAAATTTACTCATGCCGCGAATTATGCAAGGTTCGCTGAATATGAATCCAGTCTTTATGTTTTTTGCTTTATTAATAGGAGCCAGAATCGCTGGTTTAGTCGGAGTTTTCCTTTCTGTACCGCTGGCTGGAGTACTGGTGAGTTTATTCGATCTCAAAGAAATGCAGCAAGGAAAGGATTAATCAATAATAAAATGAGAAATGTTGAGTTAAGCAAACTAGGGAATTCGCTTCATCCTGTCTGCGTTACCGAATAATTTATGACAAATTTTTGGCATCAATTGCAAATGTGGGGCGATCGCGCTCGCGAATTTTTGACTCCCTCGGTGTTTGCTGGTCCGATTACCGATCCAGTTCCAGTTTTCCTGACGATTATGGCGATTATGCTGGTTGCACCGCTGTTATTCGAGCGGGTGAGACTACCAGGAATCGTGGGCTTAATCTTAGCGGGAGTGGTAGTAGGACCGGACGGGTTGGGCATTTTAGAGCGAGATAGCACGATTATCCTGCTCGGTACTGTGGGTTTGTTGTTTCTCATGTTTATGGCTGGGCTAGAAACCAGCCTCGACGACTTAAAATACAACGCAGACAAAGCGGTAATTTTTGGCATTGCGACGTTTATCGTGCCGATGGCACTGGGTACGGCTGCAATGCTAGCGATAGGATACGGTTTCTTGGCAGCAATCCTCGTTGCTTCTTGTTTTGCTTCCCATACACTCTTGGCGTTACCAGTAGCGACCAAATTGGGAATTATGCGTACCCAAGCAGTCACGGCGACTTTGGGAGCAACTTTAATTACCAATGTCTTAGCTCTACTCGTTCTCGCCGTTGTCGTCCAGGCACATCAAGGCAGCCTGACTCTCGGTTTTTGGTTATTTTTGATTCCGGCTTTAACTATTTATACCTTTGCCACTTTATGGGGAGTTCCTAAGATCGGTCGTTGGTTCTTTCGCCGTTTTGGGCATGACGAAGGAGCTGAATTTACATTTGTCGTTGCTACTTTATTCGTTGTCTCTTATGTGGCGGAACTCATTGATATTGAGCCAATTGTGGGAGCATTTTTAGCGGGAATTGCCATTACTCAATTGATTCCTCAACTGAGTCCGCTCATGAATCGCATTCAGTTTATTGGCAATACTTTGTTCGTGCCATTTTTTCTGATTTCGGTGGGAATGTTGATTAACCCACGGCTATTAGTTAGCGATCCGCGATCGCTGTTGGTAGCAGGGGTGATGATTGTGGTGGCGATCGTTGCCAAATTTGTTCCTGCTTGGGGCAGTGGTAGGCTATTTGGCTTTCAGTCTTCTGGCATTATGGTGATGTTCGGTCTTTCTGTGGCTCAAGCTGCATCGACGCTAGCAGCAATTACAGTGGCTTTTCAGATTCAACTCGTAGACCAAGCAACTGTTAACGGCACTGTCGCCATGATTTTAGTTACTTGTATTGCTTCTCCTTGGATAACGAGTCGTTGGGGTCGAGGGGCAAAAACTGAGGTAACAACTTCAGCCAGAAATAGTGGAAAAAAGCAGTTGGAGCAGGGTTTTGCCGCAGCGCAAAACCTCCGCGTTTTAGTCCCTGTTGCTAACCCTAGTACTGAAGATAATTTACTCCATTTGGCTTTAATTCTGACTAAAAAAACTGCGGGAACTTTACTACCTTTGCATATTTTGGCGGATAAGCAAGGAACGATTTCACCAGAAGCAAAAACTCAGCAAAGCCAGTTGTTAGCTACCGCAGAAACAATTGCTCATGCCGCTGTAACGGCAGTTGAGCCAATCGGACGTATTGATGATTCGGTAGATAAGGGAATTTTACGCTCTGCCTTAGAGCGCGATGCCAATCTGATTGTTTGTGGCTGGAAAGGGTTTTCAACTTATCGAGAAAATTTTTTTGGTAGCGCGATCGATAACGTGGTACGTCGCGCTACAGTTCCCGTATTAATTGCCCGATTTGCCCAGCCAATTGAAAATACTCATCGCGTCTTTTTAG
>ERZ1066118.593-NODE-593-length-31457-cov-6.734858_pt1 | contig 31457 bp, 21 predicted proteins | sample MGYA00382765_ERZ1066118 | MGnify/ENA primary metagenome ERZ1066118 (study PRJEB33369, sample SAMEA5778348) | biofilm metagenome | biome: Industrial cooling water; feature: Water cooling tower basin; material: Biofilm | place: United Arab Emirates | collected...
GGCGTACCCGATGCCACACGTGCCGCAGCCCCAGCGAATTCCACGCAGGGTCTGTCGGACGGTGCGGCCGCTGCGGCCCAGGGCGCTACTCCCGGTGGCGCCGACGCTGAACGCGATTTGCCGCTTCCGGAGGGCAAACGAAAGGAGGACGAAGAAGAACTCCGCTCCGGGCTTCCCGATGGCGTCACGGGCCTTGGGGCAGCGACAGGCGAGGAAGCAGGTGATATCTCGCCCCTGGGCGGAGCCGACCAGACAGAAGACCTCTCCGCCCCGGAGATAGGAGGTGGTGCGGAGGGTTCGCTGGAGGGAGCTCGGACTGCTTCCAAGCTCCCGACAGACACGCCGGGTGGCGGAACTGGCGGCGCCGAGGGAGACGGCCTAGCCGTCGAGGACAAGCTTGGCGAGCATCCCGAGGGCGCCGCGAAGAACCTGAAGGCGCCTGAACTGGATATGCATGGGGTTGAGGCCCCCGGGATCGAGCCGCCCAAGATGGAAGCTCCCACATTGGAGACTCCCAAGATGGAAGCTCCCTCGGGGCCGGAAGGCCTTTCGCCGAACGCCCCCTCAGCGGGAGCAGACCAGGCAGCGGCGGCTTCCGAATCAGCGAGTGCCGCACCGGAGGCGGCGACTAGCGCAGGCGATTCTGCAGGAGCCGGCGGGGCCGAAGGGTCGGCGAGCTCATCCTCCAGCTCGACGACCGCACCGGAAGCTGGCGCGGCAACCAGCCCGGGAGGGGCGGGACCATCCGGATCAGCCGCTGCCCCGGACGCGGCCGGAGGAGCTCAGAGCGGGGGCGCTGGAGGAGCAACTCAGCCTGCCGCGGGCGGCACGTCCTCACCGGCATCATCCGCGGCGAAGCCGGGCGAACCGCTCGCGCCCGGTCGGCCTGCTGCTTCGGGTAACAGCGCTGGCTCGGCTTCCGCCACAGGCTCCGGGACGGAAGCAGGAGCGGCAGCGTCCTCAGCACCATCACAATCGGGTGCCGCCGAGGGGGCGGACGGAATGCTCGACCAGTCCAAGTCGCTGCTGGATAAGCTCCGGGATGCGGTGGACCCTGGGAACAGATAGAGAGGACACAAGGGCCGAAACCGGCCGTCCCAGTCATCGATTAGCCGCTACCCTAACGTCGAGCCCGGGTTCTACCCGCCAGAACGGGGCAGCCGATGTTGAACCAGCCGAAGTAGGCCTCCCCACAGCTGGCTGAGGTCCCTCTCTGCAAAGCACATCCACAGGTGAGGCTATGGCGTGACGTTCACCTGGACGAATGCATTCGTCCAGCAGCAGTGATACGTGTATCGCCCTCCCAGCGCCTGGACGAGGAGCACGTACTCCCCGGGCTCTTCGAACGTTGCCAGAGTGGTCGCCAAACCCTCCACCGGCCCCACCTCCGTGACGTTCTGCGAGAAGGTCACGTTACCCACCACGTTGGGTGGACCAGAGTACTTCTGCCAAGTTACCTCGAATGTCCCTGGGCCCAATCCCTCAGGAATCTCACTAAACTCCTCCGATGTTGGCTGACGTACGGCGAGGCTGAGTGTGACAGGCTGACCTACCTTGGCAGAAATTGCTCCGGCTCGTTTCCCGCCTCGGATACCTCGGCCGATACCTTCCGGTCCTGTTGGCTGCAGCCATCGCACCAACGGAGCTACAGAACCACCCTCGCCGACAACCTCGGAGCTCCAGTAGATGTCAGGCATGGAGTAGTACAGTGAGGTGGCGCGGCCTGGCACTGAATAGTTGGTGTGGCCCCGGTTGAGCGTCCAGACGACATCCTGGTCACTCCCCTGCGGAACGTTCACAGTGAAAACACAGTAGTGACGCGGCTTGTTGCGACCTTTAAGGGGAACTGGATTCAAGCGAGTAGGCTGAAGACCGTTGTGCTGGTCGGGCTCCACTCGGTTATTGCGCCCAATCGAGATCTCGAGGGCCTCATCATAGTTGAGGCTAAAGTAGCCGAAACAGAGTGTAGCAGTCCCGTCCGGTTCCTGAATCCAACCGTCGAAAATAGGTACAACTGGTTGCCCCGAGGGCCGCAGGTTCTGTGGACACCACGATCCGGCGCATCCCTCCAGCGCCTCCTGCCATTGTTGAGCTTCCGCTGATGCAACTCGCACGAAGCTTAGTCCGGATAAGGAGAGAGCCAAGAGAGCCAAGGTGCTCTTTTTCATTGATGGCTTTCATGTTGATAGGAGTTGATCGGCCGTAAGAGCGGGCCGGTACTAGCCCGCTCTTACGCCTCTCAAAAAAGCTCACAGATTAGGATCCTCAGAACTCGCAGCACGCCGGTCGCGCAGGAGGGTTAGTCGACCTCCCTAGCTCTTATTGGGATGATGCAGTTGAGGGGACCGGAGTGGATCTGTTCGCAACCATCCGCTGCCGTTCTTGGACCAGCTCTGCAAACTCCTCGTCCGCCAGGTAGGTGAGGCCGAGGCGGATGTGTCCCATCTCATCGACACTGCGATCCCCGCCTGTAACCCACTGGTCCGGATCAGGATTGTGGGGGTTCTCAGCCGTGTTATCGAATGTAGAAGTCGCAATGAGCACGGTACCCTTGGGGAGAAGGGGCATGACGTGGTCTTCATAGAGGAAGAGCGTATGCCAGCCCGTGTCCCAGTTCAGCTTGGTGAGAGTTTCCCAACTGCCATCTGGGTACACTGCCTCGAGCACCTGGTATTTCCCCCGGAGGTGCTGATGGCCGCGAATACTATGCACCATAGCGGCCTGACCTAGAACCCACACGCCCTTGAGTGTGACTTCGCTGTTCGGAGGGAGCAGGATATCCGACTCGTCACCGAAACGTCCCCCCCGATCGGACTTGGTCGGCAGTGTTCCGGGCACATGCGAGACGACACTGGTCCGGAGCTGAGGTTCGTGGGAATAGTGCTCCGGCTTGTACCCCTCCGGATATAGCCAAAGAGCAACCTGAAGCGCGGCGTCGATATCCTCCCCGTAGGGATGATAGTGAAGATTCCAGGTGATGCTGGAACCGGGGCGTATCGCGCGGCCAATGTTCTCCGGGAAAATTCGCCCGGTCATCCCGACGGCTGAATCAATCAGCTCAATATTGCGTCCCTCAACCTCGAGTCCGAGAGGATCTACCGACGGCCCAGGCATGCTGACAGCCGGATTAGCATGGTGGAATACCTTCCTTCCCTCTGGCGAATTAGGCCTCACCTCTATGGCCCTGATCCACCGCTCAGTCGTAAGCCGCTCGCCGGCTATCTGAGCTTCATCGATCGGTGTTACTGGCTCCGGCCACTGGTCCTGACCATTGGCGACCACCTTGTATACGGGCGACTGGAAAACCATGTCCGGTGGCCCGATCTGCTCCTGAAACTGCCAGGTCAGCCCCTCCGGCCACTGCCGGGGTTCCGGCAAATCAGCTGCGTTGCCTAGAACCGCCCCACCCTCCACCCAGTCAACGATCGTGCGGATCTGTTCCTCACTTAGGGACGGATCATTCTTGAATTCAGTGATGCCGACACTCTGGTCGATCGGCCAAGGCGGCATTTGGCGTTTGACAACACGGTCCATAATCACTCTTGCCCAAGGGCGTACCTCCTCATAGGTCTGAAGAGACATTGGAGCTACGCTTTCGGGTCGGTGGCATCTGACGCAGTTATCCTGAATGATCGGCGCGACATCCTTCGCATATGTCACGTCTCTTGGAGCATTCGGGATCAGAGTTACGTACGCGGGATACTCATCCGGGTGCTCAGGGAGTGAGTTGCCCTGCAACCACTGCGCATCAGGCGCGTACTCCCTCTGCTGCGCGGCAACCTTCGATGGATCGGTAGCGAGCAGCAACGCCAGGAGGAAGGGCGCCGCCCGCTCTAAACGGCTTCGCTGTTGTCTAAGTCTTTCTTTCATGACCCACACTCCGTCGACTGGTGTTAGCAACGACCGCCGCGAACGAACCAACCTGGCTAGTTGTGACGCTGGGGATCGCTTAGAACCGCAGCGGCGGGCCCCCCAGCTCGCAAGGTAATTCCGGCTGCTGCAAGCCTGCCCAACGCAAGGCCTCGACTCACCAAGGAAGAAACCTCTGGACCTGCTTACCGTGGTAGACTTCGCCGTATGCGTTCCCACCGGATCATGCGAGCTCGCGAAGGTTTCCCTGTGAAGATCAGACGAATTGGTTTTTCCTCTCACCTACGCCTCGCCTGCAGCGTTGCCTCGATCGTGCAGGCGGAAGAGGCGAGGAACCAAGGCTCAGCCCGGTCTGCTTTCGTCGTAATACCGTTGCCATCCCGTGGACGCGGACGCGGCCAGTTACTCCCAGATTGCATACCGTGTCTACGTTTAGTTTAGAACGCACCAAACGGCCTATCGATACCTAGGTGCCAGCAACGACGAAGCGCGTTAAATACGAAAGCCGCCCTGGGACGGCGGCCTTCGTCACTCAAACCACATCGCGTTGCCAGCCCTGAGCCGCCTTACGGTGCAACAGCTGCGTCAGAAAGTCCCACACTATTGAACGCTTTTGCCACCAGACCGGTTCGTTTGGCATTCTCGACGAATGTGCTTACAAATGCGAGAAGGTTGGGACGACCAAGAGGAACCGCGACAGCGTTGGACGTCGAGTGAAAGCCCCCTGCCAATAATCGAGAGCCAGGGATTGATTTCGACAGGTTTCTGAGCGAGGTCTCACTCAAGGCAATCGCATGCGTTTCCGATTTCACCAGCGACTCTCGAAGTTCATCAACACTCCCATAGGTCTGAACCCTTGCGATCGTCAACTGCTGCGAGGCGCTCCTGCCGGTGGTGGTATTCAGCACTACCCCTACCACCACTCCCGCCTGATCAACGTCAGAAATAACTTGAATGGGCGAACCTGCTGGCACCAAATAAGTGCTGGTGAAAAGGTTATAGGCGGGACCAAACGCAACGACGGCAGCGCGCTGCTCGTCCTTCGGCATAAAGGTCACGTCCCAAGCCGTATCGGCCGCCTCGGTTATTTCACCAGAGCTGTTGTACGGGACGAACCTAACTTTCGTACCCAGTTCCGCCGCCAGCGCCGCCCCCAGTTCAACAGCAACTCCGACGGGGTTTTGAGTCGAGTCTAGTGCGGAGTAAAACGTTGACGGCGCCGAGGCGACGGCAATTGCGACCCGGAGAACTCGGGGGTCAGCCAACTCGGACCGCGCAGCCCTCGGCCCGGAATGGGTCCCGATGCTGCAACTTGTCAGAAGCACCAAGCTCAGAACCGCCGCGACTGCCCCAAACTCCCGTATCATTGTCGAAAAGCTGACGTGGGTTGAGTGTCTCCTATCGCCACACTGCGCTCCTCCGAAGCCGCAGAGTCATCTCAACCCCCGTGGCAAAACTCACCAATGATCAGAAATTGGGTTGGTTACGCTTGCTACACCTGGTATTTCAACCTCAACTACATCACCGGGAGGAAGCGCGTGGCAAGCTCATTATCAGGTTCTGACCTTTTCGATCGATGACCTTCCGAGAGCTAGCTGCGATTCTGCTTCTATTGTGACGAGCCTTTAGTAATCGGCCTCGCCTTTGGTTTGTCTCCACGAACTACCCTCAGCCGTGCCCGCGGGAGAAGACTGCCTTGTGCAGCCCCTAGACTCTTGATGCACGAGCTGTCTAAGACGGGTTTCGCTCGGCCTTCGGGTAATCCATGGAGACAAACTGTTGGGGCTGCCTCAGTCAGGTAGTCTCAGGGCGATCAACGATCCCGGAACATCTTGCTTGACGCTCCCGCCCTGTACGACGATGTACTGCTTCCCCTCGTGCATGTAGGTCATCATTCCGTACTGACCCGGGAAAGGGAGCTCGATACTCGCCAGTATCTGGCCTGTGCGCTTATCCCGCGCGTGGAGGAGCGGCAGCCCATTCGCATTCCGCTCTGCGTCGCCTCTTAGATCCTCGGTGGTCTGGACCAGCAGGTTCCCCGTTACCAGTTGAATTGAGTGCCCCGTTCCACCCGTGTTCGGAATTTCAACCCCGCGCAACAGAGGGTTGTCACGTATGTGCGGAGGGGTTTCACCGATAGGCAGGTCCCATAGCTTCTGCCCCGTGTTCATGTCATACGCGGCGAGCCGCTGAAACAAAGGCTCATATACCGGCAACCCATCGAGCAGCGGGAGAGGCTCCCGAGGCCCGCCCTGGGCATAGGGTGCTACAGTTGTCCCCGTTGTCGGTGTGTGCCTTTCCCGGCCGCGCCACGCCTCCTCGCTCTTCCCCGGTAAGCCCCGCTCGACGTCAACACCATTCGTCGGAACGAGAAACCGGGGAGCCGAGCACTCGCGAGCGTGTGACGCATACATAATCCCGGTAGTCGGATCGGCGACCGGAGGGTGATAGATGTTCAGGCCCGCTTGACAGTCCACCACGTTCTTGTACGGGTTGTTGTGCGGGTACGGCAGGGGTGGCACGTACAAGCCGCCGACGTGGAACTGGCTAAGCGCCTCTGACGCTCGCCGCTTCAGTTCCGGTGTCCAGTCCATCATGAATTCCTCGGTGATCCCATGGAGAACTATGGGATCGAGAGGTTCAGGCCAGGTCGGGTACGGCTGCGTTGGGGCAGTGTAATTTCCCGGAACCTGGGTTTGCATCACCGGCCGCTCTTCAATAGGCCAGATCGGTTCCCCGGTTGCGCGGTTGAAGGCGAAGATCAGCCCCTGCTTTGTATTCTGGATGAGGGCTGGGATGCGTTCGCCATTTACCGTCAGGTCCATCAGAATCGGCGCAGTCGGAATGTCGTAGTTCCACTGCTCGCTGTGATGAATCTGATAGTGCCACCTCCGCTCCCCCGTTTTTACATCGAGTGCGATTACGCTGCCGCCGAAGAGGTTGTGGCCAGGCCGGTGACCCGTGAAGACCTGGTATGTGGAGGAGTTAGTTACAATGTAGACTAGGCCGAGCTCCGGGTCGGCTGACGCAGGAGCCCACGATGCCATGTTACCCGAGTACCTCCAGGCGTCATTCTCCCACGTTTCATGACCGACCTCACCAGGACGGGGAATCACGTGGAACTTCCACAGGAACTTTCCTGTCCGGGCGTCGAAGCCCATGATGTCGGCCGGTACATTTTCGATCCTGGTCTGATCGTAGCTGGGCTCATGACCAGAAAGGACGACCACAACGCCATTCACAACAATGGGTGGAGACGAATTGGTGATCATCCCCAATTGCCTCGGAATCCCATGATCAGGGTCGTATGGCTCGGTCAACGTTGACCACGGCTCCCAATCCCGAACTAGATCCGGAATGAGGTCCACTACGCCGGTAGACGGAAACTTCTCAAGTCCAGCCGGTTTCCCCCAATTTTCAAGCGGCCGTCCCGTCTTTGCGTCCAGGGCCCAGAGAAAGAACGCTGGAGAGGTGACGAATACGACGCCGCGTCCGTCTACTTCGGCGTACGCGACCCCCTTACCGAAGTCAGATCGAGGCGCTCTCAGGTAACGCATTGTTTCGGGTTCGCGGAACGTCCAAAGCGTCTCCCCGGTGGCAGCATCTATGGCGGCAACCTGCCGTCGCTGGCCGACCACCGTGTAAAGCACCCCATCTACAAAGCTGGGGGTCGACCTGAATGTATACTCCAGCCCGGGTCCAAAGTTATCACCCCGCCAGATCCAGGCGACTTCGAGATCTTCGAAGTTCTCAGCTGTGATCTGGTCTAGCGGCGAGTATCGGGTGTGGCCGGCGTCACCCCCCAAGAATCGCCATTCGCCGTTCTCGAGACCAGTCATCTGAGCTGATCCGTTTCCAGGCGTCGCAAGAACGGCTAAAAGAAGTGCTAAGGCAGTGGGTCGCATTTGAGATGATGCTCCGTTGAGGGTCTTCGATTTGGAGAGGACTATGTTTCTATTTGAGGTCAATAACCTTGTGAGGATCCACCCTAATGATCGTGTATGTCAGAGGTGCCGTGACCTCACTCCACCAATGAACTGTTCCTGCGGGAATAATGACAACGTCACCCTTCTCAAGTACCCGGCTCACTCCGCCCGAGATGCCTCGACCGCTGACACCCGGCCCATTGATCTGCGTGACTCCAAGGGTTCCACTAGCGCGCCGCTTGGGATCCAGATGAGCGCCTCCTGTAACCAACGTTCCGGAGCCCTCGAGAATATGGTAGACCTCTGATACATGATCATGAGAGGCGGAGCCGCCGACCACCCCGACCTGCCTGTGGACCACACCGAGTCCTACATTGTGGCCCCCGGCGTCGACCGTTCGAACAGGAATGTCGGTTACACCCTGGGCAAGCGCCTGTGCAGCCGTCTCTTGGATCGTTGCCGCGTCTATGTCGGTAGCCGGAAGTGTATCGACGGGCGCGACGCCTAACGCCGCGACGGCCGCCAGTATGTTCAACATGTTGCGCCTCTATCTCGGTGTTTCGACCAGGTTGTGATCCCCGCGGGTCGCAGCCGTTCCAATGGACGAAGTGCTACGGGCCTAATCTCGCCACAAAGCTCTCGATCGCAGGCCCGTTTAGAACAAGCCTACCCTCGTGATTCCAAATCCCGAGAATGGCGACCAGGCGTCCTCGCGGATCCGTCCATGCGCAGCGTAGCGCCTGCTCACCTGACGCAAAATGCCGCTCCTCGAGAACCTCCCTCCCTCCATCCTGTCGTCAAACACCGCTGTACAGGAGTGTTCCAGCCCGCGGCGGCGGAAGCGGCGCTTGCAGGGTCATGACGCCTGTCGACCCTGCAGCGCACGCTTGTGTTCACGGCCGGATTCGGACGTACTTCTGCACCCGCGGGGTTCGCACAATGCCCAGGTACAGGTTCCCCGCAGCGTCAGCCGTTACGTCCTCGGCGCCGCTTCCGTCCGGTCCAGGGCCAGCGCGTGTAGGATCCTCGGTACTGTCTTCCCAGAGGATGAAATCCTCCACCCACCCAGTACGTGCGTCGCCGACGCGGATCCCTCTTTCCCAACCGGGGTTGGGGTGGCGGTGTTCAGTCGCTGACTCGGAATCCGCGACATAGATCTTGTCATTACTATCGATAAAGATCCCGCTTGGCTTCCCGAACTGGGTCCAAACGGAGAGAAGTTCGCCCTCCTGATCGAAGATCTGGATCCGGTTGTTTCCGCGATCCCCCACGAAAATCCGATCCTGCGAATCAATAGCGATTGTGTGCGGCCCGAAGAACTGCCCCCGCGCCGAACCTGAACCGCCCCACTCCTTTATGTAGCGGCCATCACTCGAGAACTTTACGATCCGATCGTTTCCTGTTCCGTTATCGTCATGTCCGTCCGACACGAAGATGTCACCGTTCGAGGCAACCACGACGTCAGTCGGGCGATTGAACTGGTTTGGACCATTCCCCGCGACTCCCGCTGTACCGAGCGTCATCAGGAGCTCACCATCGGGGCTAAACTTGAAGATCTGTTGTCCTTTACCCGCGGGTGCGTCCTCAGCTGAAGCAGCGTCGGCGACCCAGACATTCCCGGCCCTATCGAGGTGGATGCCGTGGGGAAAGACAAACATTCCGCGCCCGAAGCTTTTGACGAGATTTCCATCGGCGTCGAACTTCATGATCGGATCAACTTCATCTCGACCAATACAGTCGTTCGCGGTGTGAGGCGATCCACACCGATCAAAGACCCAGACGTGTCTACCGTCTCGGTCCACCTGAATGGCCGAGGTCGGGCCCCACGTACGCCCCTGGGGTAGGGTTCCCCACTGCACGGCCCTGTATGGATTGGGTCCGGTTTGGGAAGCTACAGCGGACGCGGTCGAGGTAGCTGCGACCGTGCAAAGCCCAGCAATGATGTGTCGGATCTTCATTATTGCCCTTAAGTAGAGGGAAGCTCGTGTGCCTTCGGAATTCACGTTGTATCCTGCACAACGCCGTGCGCTTCCAATGCACGCGACTGTGACGTGCAATTGGTACTTTCGGAACCTCGCCGTTCTAAGCTGAACGACCTTTAGCTTTCAAAAACGCTGACGAGCCCAAGAAATACTCAGCGAACCCAGCCTATCAATAGTCGACCGGAGGAACAGATCGAAAAACACGGTCGTGGTGCGGCGATGGCTTGAAAAAAGACTAAGGGTCGGCCGAACTCGGCAGCTTAGCTAGCGGAAGAAGTGTTCGCGAGTTCCTCGAACCGTAACGCCAGAAAAAACATTGGGCAACGCCTTACAACAGATTCGTGCTTATCGCCCTCGCGCGTGATCTCCGCATTTTTCGGAAACAGGCGAGTGCTTGCGTTTCTGAAGCCGGAGCTAGATTTCTCGTATCAGCACTCTCCTAAACTTAATTGTCCCTGAAGAAAACTGAAGGCCAATTGCCCCACTTCTGTGAGTGTTCGCCTCTGTGTCGACTGTCGTTATTCCGTTCAGCTTCACTGTGAGGCGGTCGCCTTCGGCACGTATGAGGAACTCATTCCATCTCCCGCCCGCGTCAACCTTCGTCAAAGGCGGGGAAACGTTGACGATAGCGCCCGTTCTGTAGGTCGGATCGGGGCGTTGATCTGAAATGTTCACTTCATAGCAACCTGCAGCTGTAATTTCAGCCGGGTTGGCGCAGCGAATGTAGACGCCGCTATTGGTACCCGGCTCTGCCCAGAATTCTACCATAAGCTCAAAGTCTTCGAACGGCCCAGATGCGACAATGTGGCCTTCGTCACCCGCGGTGGCGACGACAGCCTTTTCGCCCTCACTCAGCTCCCAATTCGCACCTACGATCACACTCCAGCCACTCAGGCTGGATCCGGCGAAAAGTGTCGTCCACGAAGGATCTGGGCTGATCGCGACGGTTCGATTCGACGACGCAGAGGAAGTGCTGCAGCTGGAGCTTAGGAGGAGCGGCGTGATCATCAACGCTGCCAAGCGGAAGATGCACCCTGGAACGGATCGACCCCTTAGAAGCGTACCCACACCAGGCTGCGGGTTATCCGCGCTGCCTGAAGATCCCATACATATCCATAGATGAAATGGCTTCACCATGTCCCGCCGAAGCTGACTTACTCTCAACCGTGCCCGCGCCGAGAATGACTGGGAGGGCCAGCCCTCGAACATGTTTCTTCTCGGCACGGGGTCGGGTCGGTTTAATCGAGTAAGTCAGTTCGTTTCGCGATCTCAGGCCTGCCTTGGACTACCTCGTCTGGGGCGGAAGCCAGAGATGATCCCGTTGTCACCCAGCGGGCCTCACGGGAGCGCGAGGGCTACGAGAGCCCCCCTGTAGTCGGCGCTGGCAACCTGCACCACGATGTACTGCTTTCCTTGGTGCATATAGCTCATCATGCCGTACTGTCCCGGCGCCGGAAGCTCAACAGTCCCAACGCGGGCGCCAGTCCGCTTGTCCAGTGCGTGCAGTACCGGATCCCCAGACGTACCCTCTGTTGATAGAAGTAGAGTAGCGGTAGGCATGGTAATCGGCGGTGAGGTGCGCCCTGTATTCGGTAGTTCAACTCCCTGAAGCGCCGGATGCTCCTTGATCCAATCGGGAGTATCTCCATTGGGCACCCACCAGAGGTGCTCGCCTGTGTTCATGTCGATAGCGACGATCTTACTATACGGAGGCTGAAAGATCGGCAAACGTTGCGGCCCGCGGAAATCGCCTCGATCCAGAACCGCGAAGTCAGACAGCGTAGTGCCTGTCGTCATAGGGTCGTCGGGATTGTCCGCCTGAGATCCTGGAACCAATCGCTCCGATCGACACTCTTTTGCAGTCGATACATAAAGGATCCCTGCGACCGGATCAGCGGTTGTAGGGTTGCTGATATTAACAGCCCCGGACGGGCAACTCACGAAGGACTTGAGACCGGAAGGATGCCCCATCTGGATCGGAGCATTGTAGATCGGGCCGAGTTTGTAGTTCCGTACGATTTCCAATGCCTCAGCACGCAGCTGCGGCGTGAAGTTGATCAGGCTATCGATCTCGAGGCCCTGCATCTCGAACGGTGCTGGCTTCGTCGGGAATGGCTGGGTCGGCGACAGTCGTTCTCCAGGCAGATCCGATTGAGGAACCGGGCGCTCCACAATGGGCCATATCGGTTCTCCGTTACGTCGATCGAATGTGAACGCCATCCCCATCTTTGTCGGCTGCACGGCGATTGGCCTCCTTCGCCCATCGACCGTAACATCCATCAGGATAGGAGGGTTCGGATTGTCAAAATTCCAAATGTCATGATGTACCGTCTGGAAGTGCCAAACCCGCTGCCCCGTTCGAACATCTAAAGCTATGACGCTCGTCCCGAAAAGGTTGTCTCCGGGGCGAAAGCCTCCAAAAAAGTCGATTGTGGGTGGATTGGTGGGGATGTAGACGATGCCCAACTCTGGATCCGCAGACATTGGAGCCCATGAGGAGATATCGCCGACCGTGCGCCAGGCGTCATTCTCCCACGTCTCGTGGCCCACCTCGCCCGGCCTTGGAACAACGTGGAACTTCCAGAGGTGCTCCCCCGTCCTTGCGTCGTAAGCCAGAATGTCTCCCGGGATGTTCTCAACGCGGCTCTGCAAATACCCCTGCTCGCCGACGTTTCCTACGATGACTACGCCGTTCACGACGATCGGAGGTGCCGAAGTCGCTATGTTACCGAGCTCGCGCGGAATGCCCTTGTCCGGATCGTAGGTGTATCCGGAAGTCAGCCACGGCTCCCAGTCGGACACAAGATCTGGTAGCATGTCTACGACGCCTGATGCCGGAAAATCCGCTAGCGGGACTCTTGTGCCCCAATTCTCTAGCGGTCGGCCCGTCTTTGCATCCAGAGCGTGAAGCATGAAGGTCGGACTCGTCATGTAAATGACGCCCTTGCCGTCCACCTCTGCATACGCCACTCCTTTTCCGTAGGCGTTTCTCATCCCACGATCGAATCGGCTCGTATGCGGCTCACGATAGGTCCAGACGGTCTCGCCTGTAGCAGGATCCATCGCAACTACCTGACGACGTGACCCGGCGACTGAATAGAGGAGACCCTCAGCGTAGATTGGAGTTGATCTGGAACGGGCCTCCGGGGCTGGGCCGAAGTTATCGCCGCGCCAGATCCACTTAACCTCCAGATCGCCGAAATTGCCGGCATTCACCTGATCGAGAGGCGAGTAGCGTGAGTGACCCGCGTCCCCTCCGATGTAACGCCATTCGCCCGGCGGGTTAGCGCCTACCTGGGCCGAGACGGCTGTCGCAAGTACTGCCCCCAGCACGACTGAAGCGACAAACCGCGACGCCGTTTTCACCGCTGGGCCATTGAAGAAGTACGTCATTTTCCTCCATTCGTGTAGATACCAACCTGATCGAGGCCCGCGCCGCTGCACCCCGTGCTGTCGCCATGGCGCAGGAACTTCTGCACACGGCTGGCTGTGTCGACCTCACCCGTGTAGAGATTTCCATCTGAGTCGATGCTGACGACGTGGACCCAGTGGAACTCTCCTATCTGACGTCCGGCTCGCCCGATCCGACCGAGCTCATCCATATTCTCACGATTCAAGACGTAGATCGTGTTGTTGGAGAGGTCGGCGACATATAGGCAGGTCTGCCCTTCATCAGTAGAGAAATTTACCGCTCCGGAAGTCCCACTCGCCGTTTGTGGAGCGATGTGCGTTTCCCCGACGAAGCCGCACTTTCCGGCTTCTCCGGCCGGATTCAAGCACGCACCGCCGACGTTGGAGACGTCGAATACCTGAACGCGGTTATTCCCTCGATCGCACGCGTATAGGAGCCCGTCTCCGCTGAGCTTCGCGCAGTGCAGAGGGCTTCTGAAGAAGGCTGGCTTTGTGGCTCCTCGATGGAAATCGGCCATCCAGGGACCCGAGTCATATGGATCCGCGGTCGTCTCAGGATCCCCCACGGGGTTCTGCCCGTAGGCCCCGAAATGGCCGATGTACTTCCCGCTAGCCGCGTCCACGATCAGAATGCGGCGGTTTCCATACCCGTCCGCGATATACAATCGGTTCGTCTCCGGATCAACCGTCATATCCGCTGGCAGATAAGGCTGCGGAGTACCGTTAGGGCCGCTGTTGGTATCGTCGCTGTTCGGGCCGTCCATACCGGCATGACCGATTTGATAGACGAACTCTCCGTCCGCGGTGACCTTTAGTACGTGCGAATCATTGCCGAACTTCGCCGCCCAGGGGAATTGACCTGTGAAGTCTTCGCCGTTCCCTGAGATGTAGACGAAATCATTGTGGTCTACGTAGATGCCGTGCTCTCTGGCGGGCCACTGGCACCCCTCCGACTCTTTACAATTTTCCTCCAGGAAACCTGGATCGGCGGGACCTCCCCATGCCCGAAGCAGGTTGCCCTCTTTGTCGAACTGAAGCACTGAAGGCGCCGGAATGCAGCATCCCGAGTACCTCCCATACGGGCGCGGATGTCCCAGAGCGCTCACCGGTCGGCCAGCCGAGTCAGTACCAGCCACGTCGAGCGCTCCGGCCTCATTCGAGTTCAGAGACCGGGGGCGGTGGTAAACCCATATGTTGTCGTGCTGATCAACGAAGAGCCCGCCAATCTGACCAAGTCTCCAATTGTTCGGGAGAGTCTTCGGCCACCCTGGATCAACAACGAACTGTGGAGCTGTAGCACCGTCAGGCGGAACGAAGGAAGTTTTTTCCGCCAGCCGCTCTACTCCACCGACCGAGGCGAGTCCCGATACCGCCGCCCCATGGTTCCCATTACCGCCAGCATTTCTGGAAGCGCACCCGCCGACGGCGAACACAACCAGGGCGAGCGCGCACAATTGTGAAAATCGCTGCATCGAGCTTGTCCTCTGCTAGTGCCTGAGTCAGAAAACCGTTGAGTTGCCCTAACCAACTGCATGAAGCAGTGTCCGGGGAGCCTTCATGTGGGGGACCTCTTCAGTTGTCCCCCACATGGACCGCGCAGACTCCCTATGGGCGGAAGCGCGTGTACTTGACAAGCCGCCGACGCCCTACTTCTCCCGCGTAAATGTTCCCCTGGAAGTCGACCCCGAGGAACTCCACCCCGGTTGCTGTTGGGACTTCCGAATCCGGAATAAAAGACGTCACCCATCCCGTCTTGGCATCGCCAATTCGTATGCCGCGCTCCCAGCCGGGATTCCACTCTTCGTTGGACATCCCGTCACCTGAATAGATGACATCATGGGTATCGATGAACGATACGCTCGGCCGACCAAACTGCGTCCACACCTTCAGGAGTTCGCCCTGCTGGGAAAAAACCTGGATGCGGTTATTGCCACGATCGGAAACAACGACGCGCCCCTGCCCGTCCATGGTGATGTGGTGCGGATCGTTGAACTTGCCCGGATCGCCGCTAACTGACTCGACACCACCACCAACCTCGAGGAGGAACTTCCCTGTGCGGTCGAATTTCACGATTCGGTTGTTACCTCCCCTGTGACCATCAGCCACCCAGATGTCGCCATTCGGAGCAACCGTCACACTGGAGGGACCATTGAACATGTCAGGTCCGTACCCAGAGACCCCACGCTTGCCGAGGGTCATCACGACTTTCCCGTCCTGATCCAGCTTGAAGATCTGATGCCCCATTCCCTTCTTGAGTCCCTCGACTTCTCGATCGTCGCCCGCCGGAGCTCCCTCCGTCACCCAGAGAAAACCCTCGTGGTCCAGGAAGAAGCCATGTGGAAAGGAGAAGAGGCCTGATCCAAAGCTTTTTACGAGATTGCCCTCGAGATCGAACTTTAGGATTGCATCCTGAGTCGAGTTGGCGCAGTGGTTCTCACCGCATCTTGAAAGCATCCACAGATGCCGCCCGTCTGGATCGGGATAAACACCGCTAACCACTCCGATCTTCCACCCATTCGGAAGCTTTTCCCAGCCGTACTCAGCGTGATACGGGTTGTTCGCGACCGCCTGTGCAGCTCCGGCTGCCGCGGTTGTAAGGCTTGCCAGCGCTACGATGCCAAGCGTTCGGAGCGCGTCTATCCGGTGGATGTTCTTCATTGGCGTTTGTCTGTTTAGACGTGAGGGCGCACCCAACCGGCCGCAACGCCAAGGCGCCGCCGCCGGCAGGTGTATCATTCCTAGGGATTGGATCTTACCGGCTGGCCTGCTCTCGCTCCGCCTTTAGCCGGGCAAACTGCTCATCGGTGATCTCCGCCATGCCCACCCAGGCGTGTGACATTTCGTCAACTCCCCGCTGGCCGAAAAAGACCCACTGATCAGGATCAGGGTTGATGGGGTTGTTAGCCGTATTATCAAAATGGGAGTGGAAAATCAGGACTGATCCTTTTGGCAGGAGCGGCTGAGCGTCCTCCGCATAGACGTATGAGATCTGCCAATGGTGGTTGTACTGATCCACTTTGCTTAGAACCTCGCGCTTCCCATCCGGATAAAGAACCTCCATGGACATCCCCGTACCACGGGCATGCATGTGCGGCCGGAAACTCTGAAGAAGCGTGGGTTTCCGAATCATGTAAGCCGACTCCAGCGTGAGGTAGCCGTGTGGCGGAATGATCAGGTCTCTCCCTCGAAGGCCGGTATCGGAAGTTGAGTCAACACGACGAGTAGTTTCGCCGCGAGTTACAATCTCCGGAACGTATCCTTTCGGGTGGAACCAAACTCCCACTTCCACCATGTCATCCTTCGAAGCCTCTCCCGCGGGAGCATAGTGTAGGTTCCAGTTTGTGCGTCCCGGCCCTGCCGGTAGAAGCTTGCCCATACCTTCCGGCATGATCTCCCACAGCTTTCCGATTCCCATGCTGATCAGACGCACACCATCGTCCGATCCTTCAGGAACGATCTCGGCGTGACCGTGATGCACCACCTTTACACCAAGTGGGTACGAAGGCTTGAACTCAGCGGCGCGAATCCAGCGATCCTCAGGTATCCCCTCGAAAGGGAGCCGCGGTTCATGCCACTGATCCTGACCATAGGCAGGAACATCATATGGAGAAGATTTAACGATCAGGTCCGGCGGGCCAAGCTGCGCGGCAAGCTCCCATTCTCCGGCGGGCGGGAATACAAGCGGAGGAGGAAGGTCTGCCGGATTGCCCTCTGGCGCCCCGCCGTCCGCCCAACGCCCGATGGTAGCGATCTCCTCATCGCTCAAGGAGATATCGTTTGCGTAGTCCTGAATTCCGACAGTCGGATCCAAGTGCCAGGGCGGCATCTTCCTCGTTTCCGTACGAAGCTTGATAGCTCTCGCCCAAGGCCGAACTTCTTCGTAGGAAACGAGAGACATCGGGGCCATCCCCTCGGCCCGATGGCAGTGCTGACAAGACCGCTGTAATATCGGAACGATATCACCCGAAAAAGTCGGAACAGCCTCGACGGCTTGGGCAGCTCCCTCTAAAACCCCAACCCCTCCAACCGCTCCAATTGCAGCCGCAAACGCGAGCGCGTACCGGAAGCGTTGCCACACCGGTCGTGCTTCCAAGTTTGGGGTCGCCAGGTTCTGATTCAACATTTGCTTCTACCTCCAGGATTCATGAATGGGGAGGTTTGCTTGCTCTATTGCTGCCTCCCCGACCGTCTAGCTAACGGCGCCTGCTGCGGTCTCTCATGGAGCGACAACGACTTTGACGTAGCCGTTAGTCCAGCAGCAGTGGTACTCGAAGACCGTCTCATCGTCGTCGGCGAATGGCATCGCAGTATTGCTAGCCAACACTCGAAGCAGATACTCACCTGGCGCGCTGAACCTCGCCTCAGTGGCTCGGCTGACCCAATCCCCATCGGGTTTGATTTCGCGGGGTAGTACCTCGGCCGTCTCGGGGGCGAACGTTACTTCCCCCGGCCCCTGATGCTTGAACCAAGTCGTGATGATAGATGTGGGCTCATCGGCGAAAGCAGCGAGTCGGTTGAGGGAAACGCTGAGACGAACCGGTTCACCCACCCGTGCGGCGATCGGGGCTCCAACTACCCCGGCAGGTCCTCGCCCCACTTCGTCGCTACTTCCTATTTTCAGGAGAGGTGCACTAGTGCGACGCCCCGGAAACTCATACGCGTTGATCTCGTAATACGGACTTTTGATGCGACCTGGTACGGAGAACTCCTGCCCATCCTGGCGCAGTGTCCAAACGACGTCCTGATCTCCGAAATCTGCAGGCACAGTCACCGTAAAAGCGCCGTAGTACCTTCGATCGCCTTCTGGAATGGGAAGGAAATGGCTAGGCTGCGCGCCGTTGTACTGAGCCGGCTCGATCGAGTTGTCCTCGCCGATCGGGATGTCGATCACTTCCTCGAGATTGGTGTTAAGGTACCCGAAAGAAAGCACATAGGTCCCGTCCGGGTTGCGGTACCATCCCTCAAAGGCTGGGATGACGGGACCACCCTTAGCCTGGAGGAAATCAATCTGAAACTGAGTCTGACCCGGACCCACGACGCGCCGCTGCGAATCAAGGATCTGCGTTTCCGCCGAGGCAGCAGCGAGGCAGCTCATCACCACGACAACGCCTCCCATCGCGATCACATTCGGACGAACTTTTCTCTGTCTCATCAGTTGGTTTCTCTCGGCCATGCTGGTCCCTGCTCGAACTTCGTAATGGGCTGAACCCCTCTGAAGAGGAATCGCTGCAGCCGCTTGCCCTCGTACGTCTCGGTTGTATAGAGATTTCCCCGACTATCAGAGGCGATGTTATGCACGCCGTAGAACTGACCAGGCTGCCTTCCACCTGCCCCGAAGTTCGTGAGCTCCTGAAGAGTTTCACGATCCACTACACGGATCTTCTCGTTCACTCCGTCTGCTACGTAGAGGTACCTCTGGGCCTCATCGCGCGACAAGGCGATGTCCCAAACCGCACCCGACCTCAACGTGCTCGGCGCGAAGAACGCCTCCTTCAGGAACTCACCCTGCTTAGTGAAAACCTGGAGGCGATTTGCTTCACGGTCGCACACGTATACCCTCTCATCATCCGCGATGGTGACGCAGTGCACCGGGCCGCGGAACTGCGGAGGCGGCGCCTTATCGTCCTGGCCAGGCGCGCCATGGACGAATGCATCGTCGGGTCGATTGCCGTACGCCCCCCAGTAGCGCTTCATCTCTCCGGTTTCCGTGTCAACGACAGCAACTCGACGGTTCACATACCCGTCAGCGACGTAGACCTCGTTCGCCGCCGCATCAACCCACATCTTGGTTGGCTCGGCGAAATTGACCGGGTCATGGCTGTTGGCGAGATAAGTAGTATCGCCGTACGAGTTATCCCCACCCTGCCTGACTACTGCCTGCCGCGACATAGGCTTACCAAACTGCGCGACGAACTTCCCGTCCTTCGTGAACTTCAGAAAATGGGCGTCGCGATCACCGTTCGCCGCGATCCAGACGAAGCCTTCCTCATCCACATGAATCCCATGATTTGACTCGGGCCAATCGTATCCCTCGCCAGGGCCACCCCAGGCGTGGACAAGGTCGCCCGCCTGATTAAACGCGAGGATCGGCGGGGCCGCGCGGCAGCAGGTGCCCTCAACCGGATCCAGCTCCAACGCCTTTTCATTTCTGTTGAGTGTTGGCGATCCGCGGTGAATCATCCAAACCAAATCATCGGAATCAACAGCGACTCCAATGGACGAGCCCAAGCGCCAGTTTTCCGGGAGCGGCTTGGGCCAGAAAGGGTCTACTTCGAAGTGCGGCGCCAACATCTCGCCGCTGCCGCCAGGTTGTATCGCCGCCCACGCGGCCCAGGCGGCCACGGCTGTCGTCACAAGCGTGGCGCCGATTACCAGAAGGCCTTGCCTTTTCATCGTACCTCATCCTCGGGGGTGGGGTTCCGGCGCGACTCCTCGTCGCGCCGGAACTCTGTGTTACTCCAATACCCGTGCGGGTCCTTAGAGATTCGGATTCCCGTTGATTTCCTGAGTCGGAAGCGGAACGCAGGTATCGGTACCGTAGCCACGCCCGGCATAGTCGATTCCGGTGGGCCACGGCTCATTCCATCTCAGCTTGTCACCCATCCGGGTGCCCTGGAGGAAGAGCTCACGGATACGCTCCTCCTTCACGGCAGCGAGAATCGTGGCGTCACTCAGATCAGCCGGTACGAAACGAGGGAGCGAGGGGTGAGTTGCCCTGAGGGCGTTGATGATGTTCACGGCGGTCTGACCGAGCTCCACCTCAGCAATCATCAGCTGTGCCTCACGCCACGTCGCCATCGGCATGTTGGCGTTCGTCCTCGATGGATACTTCTGCTGTGTCCACCGTATGGTTCCGCCAACCGCCATGGTCGTTCCCACGTTCGTGATCGGAAGACGGGGGTCACCCTGCGGAAGTGCCCTGCCGTCCAACGTGAAGCGACGTGTTCTGTACATCGGTCCAATGCTCGCTATCGCACTTTGGTTCACCTTCTCAACAATCATGTTCCTGCGACGTGCAGTCTGATTGTCGTAGGTTGCCAGGAAGACAAAGTTCTGATCGACCGCTCGGGCATCTGCGGCCGTTCCAACCTTGTCTCCGAGATTGAGACGAGCACGCGCTCTACCCACGTAGGCCAGGTTGCGAACCTCGCGTGCGGGTGCCGTGTTGAGCGTTCCAAGGGTCTCAAGCGCCGATGTGAAGCGAGCCTCCGCCGCCCGGAACGTCTCTGCCCGTGTCATCTCGGGTCCCACATCGAAGGCCATCGAGCAGAACATCTCGCCTAGGAGCTGCGAAGCATATCCACCGAGAGCATGGGCTCTCGCAATGAGAACTGTCCGATTGGCAACCTCGGCATCGGTGAGGCCTTCGAGGATAGTGATTGCCGTGTTCGACTGAACACGTGCGATCTGAAGCGGAAGGTACGGCGAGAACTGGAGAGCCGATGTGCATCCACCCTGTGTCTCTGTATAAGACTGAGACAGCCGGGTAGCCCAGGTGGAGGAGGCTCTCTCGCCTCCTCCAAGCTGAAGCTCGTCGGTCCAAAGTCCCGACGTGTATACGTACCTACTAAATCCGCACTCCAGGTCCGTTTGAGCACCGTCGACAACGAGTGGGGCAAGAAGCGGATCGTTGATCGCCTCGGCCGGCACCTCGCCGGGCAGCTCCACGTCTAGCAGGCCTTCGCATGCTCCTCCGAGGAGGAGCATGGGAAGAAGAGCGAACCTGCCGAGCACAAGCGCGCGGCGCTTCGTCGGCTTTTGAGACCTAAAAAAATAATCGCCGGATTGCATGTAGCTCGCCTCTCTTGAGTGATTGTCGGACCGGACCGTGTCCAAGTCCTTTCGGAGAGTATTCATCAGAAGCCAACCCGGATCTCGAAGGTGGCCGTCGAAAAGGTCGGAATGTTCTTGTGGACGTGCCCCGCAAATGAGCCGGGCAAGCGGCGCTCCGGGTCAGTGACGTTAACACCGCCGAGATCAGTGGTGGGCTGCTCCTTCCAAAGCCATCCCAGGTTGCGTCCGGCCAGCTTGAGGGCCGCGTTGTTCGCTCCGAAACGGCCAGCCAACGCTTCAGGCAGGGTGTACAGCAGGGAGACTTCGCGAAGGCGCATGAAGCCCCCTCCATAGATGGCAAGCGGGTTACGGCTAACCCCGTCCTGCTGGGCGGTGTAAGCCATAATGATAGGATTGTCCTTCCGCTGGAAGGCCTCCGTCGTACCATACGTGGTGTGGCGGGCCGCGATTTCCTGATCGACCTGGTAGTGGCCACCCACGCCGTCCGCGGTGGCGGACAGCCGCCAATTGTTGAAGAGGGTGAGGCCGGAGTTCAGGTTTAGGGACCAAGTCGGCTGTCCAGCCCTACCCCAGAAGATCTGGGGAGCTTGAGCGCACGGAACGGCAGCTCCACCGAACCCGCCCGCGAGCGTCCCACTCTCGTTCACATCCGTACCAGCGTCGCAGAGTACATTCGTAACAGCGCCCCTGTTCCCAGAGACGAAGTCAGCAGACACCACCTTCTTGTGGAAGAAGGAAGCCAGCGGGTACCCTTCGACATGGTACTGGCCCACCTGGTCTTCACCGATGGCGATGCGCTCCACCGTACCACCAAGCTCGTCCACACGATTGTTCATCGTTGCGAAAGCAGCCCCAATATCCCACTGAACGGGACCTTCGCGGAGGACCTGAAGTCCAGCGCCGATCTCCGTACCCCAGTTGCTGACCTGCCCAACATTCAGCGACTGAGTGCCCGGGAAGCCGAGCGACGGAGCAAGCTGCTGGTTGACAATCGCGTCTTCGGTGGTCTTCCAGTACTGCGTTACCTCGAGGTTCAGACGCTGATCGAGGATCGCCGCATCGAAGCCGATCTCGATTTCCTCACTTCTTTCCGGTCCCAGTTCCGGATTGCCGACCGTCTTCGGAGTCAGCACCGTGCTGAGGCGGCCGTTCTGAGTCCCGTAGAGCCGACTGGCTGCGAACGTAGACGGCTGACGGCCTGCGGCGCCCCACGCTCCGCGCAGTCGCAGTTCGTCAAAGAAGTTCACGTTGAAGAAGGGCTCCTCGCTCAAAACCCACGCGATGCTCGCCTTCGGGTAAATCGCTGCATCGAACTCGCTGCCGAAAGCGCTGTGGTCGTCACCACGGACTGCCGCTGTGACGAAGAGCCGGTTATTCCACTCGAACGCCTGCTGAACGTACCCGCCAGCCGAAATCTGCTCTGTGAACGTCTCGGATCCCTTGCGAGTCTGCGCTGTCGAGACGGTCGAAAGGACAGGGCTGATGAAGCCATCGCCAGACGCGCCGCGGCTAACCCGCGACCGATCGTAGAACTGGAAACCGACAGAGGAGGCTGAGACGAGGCTGCTTGAAAGGTCGAACCGACCGGTGGCACCCGCGTCAACCGTGGTCACCCGCGTCTCGTAAGTGTCAAGATCGCGAAAGCCGGGGTTGTCGTCCCCCCAGAAGCCCGTATCGAGATCCACCTGACGACGCAGGTACTCGGAAATCGTCTCGGTTGTGAAATCGGAGCCTACTACGAGTCGTGAAGTGAGCCACGAGCTCGGCCGGTACTCCAGCTGACCGCTCCACATGCTGCGATCGACGAAGATCTCCTCGAAGAGTTCGGACTCAATGAGGTTCGGCGGAATGAAGAAGCCGAATGAGGGCGTATTGCGAGCGTTCGCATTCGCCTCAATAAAGGAGCCCCATAGATCTTCGCCAGTCGTACGTGTATCGCCGTTCACATACGAGCCGTTGAGCGTGAGGCTAACCTTCTCGGACGGCGTTACGGTTATAGAGGCGCGTCCGGTTGTCTGCTTATCGGTATTCCACGAAACGAAGCCCGTCTGATCGCCGTGGTTAAATGAGCCGAAATAGCGGACGAATTCCGTCCCGCCGCGGACAGCCAAGTTCAGACGTGCGATGGGGCCGTAGGTAAAGAGATCTTCGCCGGTCCGCTCCTTCCAGGCCGTGTACAGGTTGTGGGTGTAAATCTCACCGGTGGCAGGATCGGTGGCCCAGGTAATCGGTATCGTTTCGGCCGGGTTTGGGAACCAGTTCGCACCGAACTCGACGCTGGCATCGAACTGCGGTGTGCCGGCGGATCCCTTTTTCGTGATGATCTGGATGACGCCGTTTGCGGCCTCCGTACCGTAGAGAGTCGCGGCCGCCGGACCTTTAATCACCTCAATGCTCTGGATGTCATTGGGATTGATGTCATTCAGGCGCGAAGAGGCGGCGTCATTCACCTCGGTGATACTACTGTTCATCCGAACGCCATCCACAAATATGATGGGATTGTTACTCACGCCCGGGCTCGATACCCCCCGGATCCGAATCGGCGCTCCAGCGGCACCGACCGTTCCCGTGCTTGACTGGATCACGAGGCCCGGCACCTTGCTGCCAAGCAGCTCCTGGACGTTCGATGCTGGGCTCGCAGCAACAGCGGCCTCTGCGTCCAGTCGCCCAACTACGTTGCCGATGGCGCGGCGCTGAGTTGCCCCGGGCGTGCCCGTAACGACGATCTCATCGAGGGCCAATGCCGTCTGTGAAAGATCGAAATTGGCGGTGGCCGTGGCGCCCGCCGATACAGCGACCGTTGAGGTAGCCGTGCGGTAGCCAAGAAGTTGAGCCTCGATCGGATGGGTACCTGCGGGAACATTCAGGAGGGTGAAGCGCCCATCTTGGCGAGTTAGTGCACCCAGGTTGAGTTGGGGAATGTGCACTTGGACGGAAGCGATGGGCTGCTGGGTTTGGGCGTCCACGACTCGCCCGGACACCGACCCTGTTTGGGCTTGGGCTGAGCCCGCCTTGATCGCAAAGATCAAGGTAGTGCTCAACAGGACCAACAACGACCTGATCTTCATGGTTTCCTCATTCGAACGGTTGGTTGGAATACTTCGGCGAGCAGTCTTGACGTGCCGTACGGAAAGGCCAGGACATGGAACTGAGGCGCTGGTCGTCACCAGCAGCGAGACGCGCGCAACATCGGTACAGCGTTATGGACCGCAGAGTCACAGGGGGGCGCTCGGCCGGATAAGTCCGACCGGTTTCGCGTAAAAGTTGATTTCCGGGGCGGCGAAACACGGCTGTAGATGAGGTGCCGGCTTAATGTCCGGCTGCGCGTCTGTCATTCGTAACGCCGTTGTTACGTCGGATATACTCATCGACGCATGTACTTCCCTCCCAAAGGACCTTGGAGCGTGGGCTAGGCGTTGCTTTCGAAGGAAAATGAACAAAGGCTGGCACCGCGAGCGGTCCTGCCCCGCGATCTTGCGAGGCGCCTGAAGAATTCTGTTCGCCGGGGCGACTATTGAGGTCCGGGTGGCATGAGCGTGCGGTGGTCAGCCCGGCTAATACCCGAGTTTCGCTCCGACTGCTCTAGATGCCCTCGAGCCGGACCGCCTTGAGCGTAGATTCCGGGCCGCAACGATTCTACCGCCCACTCGGCGAGTGTGATGGCCATATGCCCCGGTTCTTGGACCGCCGCCACAAGAGCAGCGGATGCAGCGGCTTTGTCGGTAGCGGCGGAATCGACAGCGATACGACTAAGACCTTCCTCGAGAAGGGAGGCATTGTCGATGATCACGGCGAGTTCGGGGTATTGCCAAGCAAGTTCGGGCGCGATAGCAGACGAGGTGGGGCGGCTCACCGGATGCTGCCGCCCACCCTCCAGGAACTGCTTGTATTTAGGCAGTACTTCGGCGGAGATGGCTGAGCGCTTGCCTGATAGAAGCACCTCGAAAATTGCCAAGGTGAGCCATGCTCGTTCATGCTCACCGGGTTCGGAAGCAACCTGCGGGTGCAGTGGCAGTGGCGCGTGCGCACCGTGCCCGTCAGCGTTGTCCGGTGGAGCAAGTATTCGGAGTGATTTCGGGATCGCCGGGAGTGCCAATGCCGACCTTCCAGTCTGGTATTCCGTTACCAGGCCTCCGATCTCCACAGCCTTGTCCCGGACAAGCGGATCGATCAAGGCGTCAAGGACGAGCGCCTTTAGCCGGTCCACGCGGCTCAGCACTCCTGAAGAAACCGCCAGCCCACCAGTATCCGATCTCAGCAGAACAGCCACTTCGGGGGCTGCGCGCGAGAACGCACCCTCATAGGAGCGGGGCTCGGTGAAACGATCAGGACCAGCTTGCCCCGACACCCGCTCAGCGCAGAGTGCCACCAGGAGCACCGGCAACAGCCCTCGAAGGAGGGCTGTGCCGGTAACCTCCAATCTCATGGCGTACCAAGTTTGTAGACGTAGAGGGCGTTACCGGATGCCTCCGCGTGAACCAGATCCGGAGTCCAGAAGGTAGGAACCCGCCAAGGACTGCCACCTCCCCGTCCCGACGCAACGGCAACATACTGCTCCCCATCTACTTCGAAGCTTATCGGGAAACCCATCACAGGCGCCCCCAACCGGCTCTTCCAAAGGACCTCGCCGGTGCGGGTATCGTAAGCCCGGATCCAACGGTCGTAGTCACCTGCGAACACAACACCACCAGCCGTGGTGAGAGCCGCCGTAAGGAACGAAGCGCGCTGCTCCACGCTCCAGAGCTCCTGCATCGTACGAAGATCGTAAGCCGCCAATTTGCCGAAGTTGCCGTTGGTTCCAGGCATGTCCATCCAGACACGATCGCCGCCGCTGTCTCCGCTACCAATCTCCTGGGCCACGGTGCGCCCCGTGATCTCCATACAGCTCTGACTCAGCGGAATAACCATGATGGCGGTAGCGGGATCATACGCAGTGGCTGGCCAGTTATGCCCGCCCGCGGTCGAGGGGCACACCGACAACCAGTCTCCGATCTTGGCTTCCCGGATATCCTGCCGGTACCGGACTGCTCCCGTCTCTGGATCGACGGACTCGTATATGTTCTGGTATACGGTCTCGGTGAAGTCTTTATAGGCCCCTGTCCGCCGGTCAAGCTTCCAGAGAATTCCATCCTTTCCGATGGTGAACAGCAGTTGCTCGCCGTCAAGGTCGATCAAGACCTGCTCCATCGCCGTTTCCATGTCCAGCGACTCACCTGGAGTGTGCTGGCGATACCACTGGATTTTCCCCGTGTTCACGTCGAGGGCCAGCGTCGAATTCGTATAGAGAACGGAGTCCTCGACCGTCAGATTCCGACTGGCGGGCACCCATGGTTTGGGCTGGGCCGTACCGAAGAACACCAAGTCGAGCTCAGGGTCCCAACTCCCTGTGAGCCATACATCTCCTCCGGCTCTGAAGGAGGCTGGCAAATCACCCCAGGTGTGGCCGCCCGGTTCACCCGGGAGGGCGATGGTGTTCGTCCTCCAGAGTTCCCGACCGGTGCGCGCGTCATGAGCGGTTATGACGCAGCTACCTTCATAGAACTTGTCACAGCCATTGATCCCGTTGATCACCTTGCCGTCGGCCACAATGGGTCCGCTCGCATTGGTAAATCCCTGCGAGGCTTCGGCGATTTTCGTCTCCCACTGTACTTTCCCAGTGGTCGCGTCGAGAGCGACCATGTAGGCGTCGCTCGTTGCAACGAAAATCAGATCTTCCCAGATGGCCAGCGTCCGAAGCGGCTCGCTGTTCTCGTCATCGTCCGGGAATAGCCTTCTGTATTCCCACAGAACGGTACCGTCGGCAGCCCTGAGAGCCTGAACGACATTCCCAGGATTGCTCAGGAAGAGGATCCCATCGCGAACGAGGGGGGCCTGCTGGCTATCTCCGTCGGCCATCTCCCAGACCCAGGCTAACTGAAGGCCACGGACATTCTCAGTGTTGATCTGATCAAGTGCCGTGTATCCCCAGGACGCGGGATTACCGCGCCAGTGGAGCCAGTCACGCGGCGGGGGGTTGGCGAGGTCCGCATCGGACACCCGCGAAAAATTCCGAATCGTCTCGAACGTCTGCGTTCTGGCTCGCTCAGTCTCAACGATATCGCCAACTACCTCCGGTACCCTATTGCGGCCATGCGGAGATGGCGAGGTCCCCGGCCGACCCGGCGTCGGATGCGTTGCCGCCATCGCGGGAGCGGATATGCCGGGACGGCCGATAACGAGCCCGTCAGTGGATGCGGTGAGCCGCTGCTGTCCAGCCTCAACGCCGTTCTGACTCAAGATGTACGCTACAACGGCAGCATAGTCCTCATCGGGAAGTGAACGGGGGTTCGCTGGCGGCATCGTTCCGCGAACAAACTCGAACAGCTCGCGCGCCTGACGATTCCCCCAAGCCGATCTAAAGTTCGGCCCGGCCAGTTCCCTTGCTTCTCCTGACCCGCGCAGCGTGGGCAGGTGGCAAGTAGAGCAACGCGTGGAGTAGACTTCCGTCCCTGCGGCCACCTGCTCGGTGGTGAACTGGGCTTGGGAGTTCGACTGTGCATAGCTCCCGACTGGTAGGAGCATTGTTGTGCCCGCACCGACCGCCAACAGCGCAGCCCATTTCCGAATTGACACTGCTCTGCTTTCCATAAGAATCGGGTCTCCGGGTGACGCTGCGGAACAGGCGGCTTGGTAGGAGCGAAAGTCTCCGGAAGTATAACCAGCGTCCGCAGCAGAGTGCCTAACTAATCTCGAACTAAGTTCTTTCATTCCCTACAGGCGCGATTGCGATCCGAGACCAATCGCACGCGCGCACAATTCCCGACCGCCACAGAAGGGTGGCGGTGGGGTTCGAGCGGATTTCTTTATGCCTAGGGTGCGACCTCGACCGTGAGGTATCCGTTGGTCCAGCAGCACGCGAAGCCGAAGGAGCGACGGCCACCATCGACAGCCTGGACGCGAATGGTGTATGTGCCTGGGGCAGCGAAAGTCACCTGCGTAGTCGCCTTAGTCTCACCTTCATCGAGGCGCACGTCCTCGGCGGAGAAGGAAACTGCGCCAGGACCCTGATGCTTCTTCCAGAGAACGAGCGGATTTGAAAGTGTGGACTCATCGGGGCCGGTTACCTCGGCCGCGACCACGAGAGGAACCCCAACGCGGGCGTTCACCGGCCCGGCCGTCAACCCAGCGAGGCCGCGCCCCTCCTTGCCTGAAAAGCCCTCGAAGCGGAGGACTGGAGCCACCACTCCGCGGGACGGCTGGGCGAGTCCCTCCAATCGATACTCCGCAACGCTTGCGTCCCCAGGAACGGAGTAGGTTACCCCATCCTGGCGAAGGGTCCAGACGACACTGTCGTCAGCCGCTTCCGGAGGGAGTGCCACAGTGAAAGTGCAATAGTACCGCCTGTGAGAGTCGGGAACTTCGTCGAAGTGGGTCGGCTGCCGCCCGTTCAGACTGGCGGGTTCGATGTTGTTATCTGGTCCAATCGGAATCTCGATGTCCTCCTCGAGATTCAGATTGAAGTAACCGAAGCAGAGATCCCGCCCACCGTCTTCCCGAGCGAGCCACCCTTCAAAGATGGGAACGACCGGTTGTCCGGTCGGCCGAAGGTTCTGGATTTTCCACTCCATGCCAGCGATAGATTGGGCGTCGCCGGTTTGAGCAGCGAGTGCGCAGAGACTGAGCGCCAATGCCGCGCTCCAGTATTTTCCGGGGTGCATTTCTAAGTGCCTTCTTTTTGAAGTAAGCCGCTTGCGTGGTACAGCGTTAGGCGAGGAGGCTATCTAGCCTCCTCCTTTTCGCTGTTGATCCTCTCACGTTCTCTCACAAGGGCTTCGAACTCAGCCTCGTCATCGAAGTAGGTAATTCCCATGCGGAGGTGTGACATTTCATCGACCGTTCGATCGCCACCAGCAACCCACTGCCGCGGATCAGGGTTATAGGGATTCTCAGCAGTGTTGTCGAACAAGGAGGTGAGCACGACTACCGTTCCCTTCGGAAGGAGCGGCATGGCGTCGTCGTCATACAAGAAGGCGGTGTGCCAAGGGTGGTCCCAATCCAACTTGTTGAGCACCTCCCAACGTCCGTCCGGATAGATGAGCTCCACCACCTGATACTTCCCGCGCAGGTGCATATGTCCGCGAAGGCTATGAATCCTGGCCGGCCTATCCATGACGTAGACGCCGCGGTACATGGCCTGGCTGTTCGGTGGGATCAGCAAGTCGCCGCGGTTAGAGAGCTGCGGGTTGGTGCTGTGCCCACGATCCTCAAGCCCAAACCCGGTGCTCTGATCAATCTCAAAGGTGACCTCTCCCTCAGTTGCAAGGTTTGGAGTCTCTCCCTCAGGATAGAACCAGAGACCGATCTGAAGTGTCGCCTCTACGTCCCGGTCGGTGGGGTACAAATGCATGTTGAAGCGGACGCTTGAACCGGGCTTGATCAGCTTCCCTGAGTCTGCGGGGTAAATGAATCCCACAGTACCGACTGCAGACTCCACAAGGGAGTTATCCTCGCCGTCCTGGAGCAAATCGGGGTTGGCGTGGTGGAAAACGTAGCGGGTGTCGGGCGTTCCCGGCCGAACCTCCACGGCTCGGATCCAACGCGGGCCATCAAGTCCTTCGACGAGAGTTTCCGGTTCCGGCCAATGGTCCAGACCGTTGGCGCCGACCATGTATGGATCAGATGCTATGATCAAATCCGGCTTGCGCCCGAATACGTCCTCATATGCCCACCGCTCGGAGTAGCTTGGCCATTCCTTCGGGGCCGGCATGTCTTCCGGGTTGCCTTGAGGCGCGCCGACGTCTACCCATGCGCTAATCAACGCAATCTCTTCATCCGAAAGAGAGATGTCGTTCTTGAAATCCTGGACGCCGATGCTTTTATCAATCGGCCACGGCGGCATCTTACGTGTCTCAACCTTAAGCTTGATGACTCGTGCCCACGGCCTGACCTCCTCGTACGTGAGCAGAGACATTGGCGCGATACTCTCGGGCCGATGACATGTCTGACAGTTCTCCTGGAGGATTGGAGCAATGTCACGAGTAAAAGTGATATCCGAACTTGCCTGAGCCGCGCCCGGCGCAGCTTGTCCGAGGAGCAGTACGCCCAATCCTACGAAGCCGCAGGCTGCTTGGCTGGCCATTCCGAACTTCATCAAAACCTCCGATCAACTTGGAAGAACTTCTACCAACCGGTCGAGTGTGCACGACCAGCCACAGAAACACCGCTGAACGTCACCAACACCGCTGAACGTCACTACAGGTTTGTATTGTTGTTCGTTTCCTGAGTCGGTAGAGGAATACAGGTGAGGTTTGAGTAAGGTTCCCCAAGCGGGCTTACTCCCGCTATCCACGACTCTTTCCACCTGAGCTTATCGCCGATCCTCGTCCCCTGCAGCCAAAGTTCGCGGCGTCGCTCTTCCCGAACCTGCTCCCGAATGGCTTCGGCATCGCCGGAGTCAAAAAAGGGCAGCTTGTGAGTTGACCGGAGGCGATTGATCACCCCAACTGCGCCTTGTCCTCCCTGGACTTCGGCGATCATCAGTTGAGCTTCGCGCCAGCTAGCGAAGGGAATAGCGTCATTGAGCGACCCGTATTTGAGCTGAATCCATATCTCAGTCCTGCCGTCACGTCCGGTACCGTCGCCATGGAATACCGTTGGAACTCGTGGGTCATGAACACCTCCCACCGTCAAGCCGCGATATGGCTCAGCATGCTGGAGTGCCGAACTCTGTTAATCCGATCGAAGAGCCTGTTATACCTGCGCGGATCGCTCGCAGAGTTAGTAGCGAAGGCCACAAAACCTTCATCTACGGCCCCTGCATCGAGGAGAACGCCCGTAGTGTCGCCGAGATTTAGACGCGTCCTCGCCCGGCCTGCGCGTGCCAGATTAGCTACTTCGGACGCTTCAACTGTCATCCCCCGAGCCCTCGCGGCTTCTGCAAATGCGAGTGAGGCAGAAAATCGATCTTCCGCGAGTCGCCATGCGTCAGCCCTGGACAAACGTGGCCCTCCATCAAAGGCCAAGGTGCAAGACGCTTCTCCAGCGAGCAGGTAGCTGTACCCGGCGTAGGCAAATGCTCTGCTGAGCAGGAGACTCCGGTTGGGGACTGCGTCCGCGGGGAAACTTTCGATGCACCTTGCCGCTGATCCGCCTGGACACGTGCTATATTGAGAGGGAGCCAAAGACCAGGCGGGTCGGTCTTATCGCACGTGGCGGCACCCAGCTCAGTAACGTCCGGGTTGCGGATAGCGTACATGATGACCGGGCGATCGGTCGTCGCTGCGTGTAACTCAGTAGTCCAAAGGCCCGTCGCCCATATGTATGCCCCCAGCATGCACTCGAAGTCGGCCTGAGCTCCCAAGACAAGGCTGGGTGCCTTCTCCGGATTGTTCAGGCCCGATTCAGTAAGTTTGCCCGGCCGGGTTACGTCGAGAAGCGAGTCGCACCCCCCGAACAGAAGAAGAGCCAGGGCTGAGCGGACCCGTCTGCTCCGGTG
>ERZ1066118.597-NODE-597-length-31307-cov-7.987809_pt1 | contig 31307 bp, 23 predicted proteins | sample MGYA00382765_ERZ1066118 | MGnify/ENA primary metagenome ERZ1066118 (study PRJEB33369, sample SAMEA5778348) | biofilm metagenome | biome: Industrial cooling water; feature: Water cooling tower basin; material: Biofilm | place: United Arab Emirates | collected...
CCTTTCGGCCAGCCTCCGTCGTTCCGCATCTGGAGTCGAGGCGGCGACCACTGGTCCCGAGCTCCAGAGCGCAATCGCCAATGTCGATGCCCTTACGGCGCGACTCGGCCAGACTTCAGAGACGCTGACAACAGCAAGCAGCTCCCTGCAGACCGTGCTCGGCCGGCTCGAGCGCGGAGAAGGAACGCTTGGGAAGCTCACGACCGACGACACCCTTTACGAGAACCTGAACGGCGCCGCGACATCTCTGCGGGCGCTTGTCGCCGACATTCGGGCCGATCCCAGAAGGTATCTGAACGTCAGCGTTTTCTAAGTTGATGCAGGAGTGACAGAAGGCCCTGAGGAAGCACCTCGGGGCCTTCTTCTTTGGTTTGACCGGGGAATCGCCTTCGCTGACACTGCTGAGGCAGAACTACGAGTTGGCGCAAAGAGGTGGGCCTGCTTCACAACGGGATCTCCTGTGGTGAACGGGCAGAGCCAGCTGCGGGACGGCGTCTGTGAACGGTGCATTGGGGGGTCCGCTTCCCCTGCGGCTTAGAAGCATCCCTGAGACCGGCCCTGTTATGGAGCAGCCGCTTGCTATCCCACCCACCGGAGCTCAGGAGCCCGGGGCACCTCGCCGATCCCGGCAGCGAGCGTGTAGTAGGTCTGCAGTCCCTCAATCATATCAGGCGAGAGATCGTAGCGGAGGTTCGCCCAATAGTCAGCAAGCACGCCTGGGTCGATCTTGAAGTGCGGGGCGTACCTCGTCGCCAGCAGCTCCCTCTCCGCCTCCCCGTACGCCCTCGACTCGACCAGGGTCTGACGCAATGTCCGAAGCTGTTCGGCCGAGCCGGATCCCGCCTGCCAAACCGCGAATGCGAAGGGGAGCCCGGTATGCTCCCACCACTCCGTCCCCAGGTCGAGCCGCACGCGCTTCCCCGCATACAGGTCCGGACGGAGGGCGACATCCCCGATGAACAGGGCAGCATCACCACCCATCGCGAATGGATCCTGGGTGCGTTGATCGAACCAGGTGAAAGTCGCTTCAACTCCCCATTTTATCTTCAGCAGAATCTTCAGCAGAACCACTGAGGTGGCCGATGCCGTCGGAACGGCCACCCTCTTCCCCGAGAGCAGCTTCGGCTCGAGATCTGAAAGAAAAATGATGCTCCGCACCGGTCCAGCCGATCCGATCACGAAGTCGGGGAGGATCCGATAGCGATCAGGGTGAAGTGCGTACTCGATGCTGGAGGAAGGGGCGACATCGATGGCCCCGCTCGCGAGCATCTCATTCAGTACCGATGGAACGTCTTCGATCAGCGCCGGATCACCGGCACGAGGCTGGTCCAGCAGGCGGGAATGAACGGGAAAGCAGTTGCTATAGCTAATGTGCCCCAGCCGGAGGCGTGGGGCAGATCTACTTACGTCCTCATTCTGAACTGACATGGCGGGAAAGCTCGCGCCCCCGGTCGGAGGACGCAAGCGCGATCCCGCGAGCCAAATGCCTGATTGTCAGGCCTCCTTTGACTCGTACTCCTCCTTCAGCATCTGCACGACACTCGGATCAGCCAGCGTCGTCGTGTCTCCGAGAGCCCGGCCGTCGGCAATATCCTTCAGAAGTCGACGCATGATCTTCCCCGATCGCGTCTTGGGAAGATCCGCGCTGAAGAGGATGTCGTCGGGGCGCGCGATGGCGCCGATCTTCTGCACCACATGGGACATGAGCTCCTTCTTGAGCTCGTCCGACTGAGGGAAGCCCTCGCGAAGCGTCACGAACGCCGCCACCGCCTGTCCCTTGAGCTCGTGCGTCTTCCCGACGACGGCGGCCTCGGCAACCGCCGGGTGGTCCACGAGGGCGCTTTCCACCTCCATCGTTCCAATGCGGTGTCCCGCGACATTCAGCACGTCATCGATGCGCCCGATGATCCAGAAGAAGCCATTCTGGTCCCGCTTGGCGCCGTCGCCGGGGAAGTAGATGCCTTCGCCGGGGACGTCACCACCCTCGGGGGCCTCCACTCGCTTGCCCGCCCACTTGCTCCAATAGGTCTGACGGAAGCGCTCCTCGTCTCCCCAGATTCCGCGCAGCATCGAGGGCCAGGGCCTGGTGACGGCGAGGTAGCCACCTCCCACCTCCACCCGCTGCCCTTCATTGGTGATGATGTCCACACTGATTCCCGGGAAGGGAACAGTGGCTGATCCCGGCGCGGTCGTGGTGATGCCGGGGAGGGGGGCAATCATGATCGCGCCGGTCTCCGTCTGCCACCATGTATCGACAATTGGGCAGCGCTCCCCCCCGATCTGCTTGTGGTACCACATCCACGCTTCCGGGTTGATCGGCTCGCCGACTGTTCCGAGCAGCCTGAGTGACGACAGATCGTAGCGCTCGGGGAACTCGGTTCCCCACTTCATGAATGCCCGAATCGCGGTCGGCGCGGTGTAGAAGATCGTCACGCCGTAGTTCATGATGATCTCCCAGAACCTGCCGCGGTCGGGGAAGTCGGGGGCGCCCTCGTACATCACCACACTCGCCCCATTGGAGAGGGGACCGTAAACCATGTAGGAGTGGCCGGTCACCCATCCCACATCTGCCGTACACCAGTAGACGTCGTCCTCCTTCAGGTCGAACACCCACTTGGTCGTTGCATACGCCTGCGTGAGATAGCCCCCGGTCGTGTGCATGATGCCCTTCGGCTTACCCGTGGTGCCGGAGGTGTAGAGGATGTAGAGGAGGTCCTCCGCATCCATCTCTTCCGCCGGACACACCGCATCGGCTCCGGAGAGTGCCTCATGCCACCAGAGATCCCGCCCTTCCTTCATCATCGACTGGCCGAGGACCTCGCCTTCCGCTCCGTGGCGTCGGACCACCAGCACGTTCTCGATTGATGGGCAGCCGCCCTCGCGCTCGAGCGCCTCGTCTGCGCTTCGCTTCAGCGCCACAACGCCGCCACGCCGATACCCGCCGTCAGCGGTGATGAGCAGCTTCGCCTGCGCGTCGCGTATACGGTCGCGAAGGGACTCGGCCGAGAAGCCGCCGAACACCACCGAATGCACCGCTCCGATTCGCGCGCACGCCAGCATCGCGATGGCGGCCTCGGGAACCATCGGCAAGTAGATGGCGACGCGGTCACCCTTTCTCACGCCCAGCCGCTTCAGCGTGTTGGCGGCACGGCTGACTTCCCGATGAAGCTCCTCGTAGGTGTAGCTGAGGATGTCGCCCGGCTCGCCTTCCCAGATCAGCGCCTTCCTGGTCCGTCGGGCACCCTCGAGGTGCCGATCGAGGCAGTTGTAGGCTGCGTTGATCCTGCCACCGAGAAACCACTTTGCATTCGGCGGCTGCCAATCGAGAATGCGGTCCCAGCGCTTGAACCAGTGGAGCTCGTCCGCCCACTTTGCCCAATATGCCTCGGGATCGGCGGCGGCCTCAGCGTAGATATCGGCGCTGGAGACATGCGCTTTCGCAGCGAAGTCGGGAGGGGCTGGAAAGCGGCGATCTTCTTGGAGGAGCGTGTCTAACGCGTGCTCGGACGATGCCATGATGATCCGTATTCTGGGCGGGTACGCGGAACCCGGGCGAGTTGTCGATCCCGGGCTCGTTCGCTTGGAGCGCCGGCAGACGCGAGTGTTCAACGCCTCGCACTTTTCGTACGAGACGAGCGGGTGCGGAGGTGGGCTTTGCGGCTAGCTGCCCGGGTGTGAGGTGTCGGGCTGGAGCGGGGATGTAGTATCGAGCATCCTCGCCTCTCGTCCAGCCTTCAGTAACTGGCGACCGGTCCAAATCGCCAGCGCCAGGGCGAGGGGCAGCATCAGCAGGCTGCTGACCAGCTCCATCGAAACACCTTCTTCCCATACAGTAGGGATAGCGATGTCTTCGGTAGGAGCGAATGCGGAGCCGATCATGGCGGTGGCGTTGTTGGCCGCGTGAAGGATGACGCCGGTCCAGATGCTCCCCGTGGCGTAAACCGCGAAGCCGAACGCGACTCCAAGGAAGAAGTGGAGCGGGAAGATGTACGGAAGGAGGTGTATCGCCGCGAAAAGCGCCCCCGCAACTACGATCCCGTGTGCGATTCCCCGCTTCCGCTCGAGATGTCGCTGGATCAGCCCGCGGAAGACGAACTCCTCGACGACGGGCGCCACACCGATTGCGAAAAGAGCGATGGCGAGTCTCCCCGAAGCCGTCTCCATCACCGGCTCGAAGGGGTTGAGGTTGTTGGCCGGGATAGTGACGAAACGGGTGTACACGTCCCCCACCACCGATGACAGCAGAAGCACCACCGGAACTGCTATCAGCGTCCACTTCAGCGCCTCTCCCGTCAGAGGCCTCAGGCGGAGCGCCTCCTCACGATCAGTCCCCCCGTCTGCAGCCGGCTTCAGGAGGTAACCCTTCAGCAGGAGCAGATAGAGCGCGATCGCCATCGGCAATCCAAGCGCAGGGTTCCCGCTGAGGAGCACTGCTCCGGCCGTGATATTCCAGAGCAGGAAGACTGCGAGATGCTTGGCGACGACCATTATCCAGAAGTTCGAGGAGTCGGAGTGAGGGGAAGCTATCGCACTCGGAGTGATGAGCAAACTGACCCGGCCCTCTCGAGGTCCAACGCAACGGCTGTGCGACGGCCATTGTAGAGCAGGCCGCTGTATCCCGATATTAGTCAGCGGAGAGCGCAGATCCGCTCCTATACTGCCACCACCCTGCTTCCACGCTGCTTCAGCCGATGAAACGAGTTTTTCGGCCGCTCCTCGTCATGCACTCGGACGCGACCTTCCGCGACCGCGTCAAACAGGCATGCGGGAGCGACTATCGCTTCCTGGCTGTGCCGGACTGGGAGGCACTTCACGAAGCAGTTCGTGATTCCCCCCCGGCTGCTCTTGTAGTTGTGGATCCTTACGACGGGGGGCCGGAGGCGAAGCGCAATGGGAAATCGGCGCTCTCTCCGGCGCTGCGCACCCTTCTAACCGACTATCCGTCGACCGCAGTGCTCGCAGCGCTCGAGGTCCGACCGGAGCGATTCGATGATTTGCGCACGCTGGGGAAGTGGGGGGTCGTGCAGGTGATCTCGCTGGATCACGACGACACCGCGTTCTCCATATCGCAGAGACTTCGCGGTGCCCGTGGTCGACCGCTGCGGGCGCTGCTCGAGGAAGTGCTGCCCCCCGAAACGAGCGGGCGTGCGCGTGCGATACTGGAAGCTGCGAGTGATGTGGTCACGGTGGGTGAGCATGGGCGGGATCTCGCCGGAGCGCTGCACCTCTCGCGGCGAACCCTGCTCCGGTGGTGCCAGCGCGCGGGGCTCCCCGCACCACGACGCCTGCTCGCGTGGATGCGCGTGCTGCTCGCATGCGAGCTACTCGACGACCCGGGGCGTACGGTGCTGAGCGTCGCCCATACATGCGGCTATTCCTCGGATAGCGGCCTCCGGCGCATCACGCAGAAGTTCCTGGACTCCAGCCCCACGGAGCTGCGGGAGGTGGGGGCGTTCAGATTCGCGGCGAAGGAGTTCGTGAAGGTGCTGAACGAGGAGAGGCAGGCGAAGTGGCAGGTGCGGGAGGCGTAGAGTAACCGCCTTCCACAGACACATCTTTGGTCGGTACGGCTCGGGGCGTATGGAGGGTCGGATCAGCGATCGAAGGTCGGTGGGTCTTCTCGAGCTGAATGTGCTCAGCCGTGCGCTTTCTTCCCTTCTACGCCCGTCCGGACGTCGTGTCGGTGGGTTCTTCCCGAGCTCAGCGTGCTCAGCCACCATTCTTCGGGTTGCCTGGTTAGGCCAGGATCGTCAGCCAGCAGCCGCCGCGTCTATAGCAGCGACAACTCCGCGCTCTGCCACGACACCTTCTCGTACCTCGTGCTCTTCAGCCCGGCACGAACCCGGGTGAACGCGCTTCGGCGGGCGGACGTCTCGTCCTCCCCCGTCACTTCCAGCTGAAACATAACCAGGTACTCGATCAGGAACTCCTCGACGATGCGGGGTTCTTCGTCCAAGCGCCGAATCCCTCTCACGTCTACGGTCGCTCCCGGGAGAGCCCGCCTGAGTTCCTTTTGAACCGTCGCTTCCGCATCCGCAGCTCCGTACGCGGCGATTTCCGCAGTGCCGCTGCCTTTCAGCTTCGCCCGATACAGCAATCAGTCGAGGCCGGTCGCCGGCTGTACCGGCTCCACCCGCGGCTCCAGAACGGTGTCACCGAGCAGAGGCGGCACGGCCGGCTGCTGCTGCGAGCGCTGGATGCCTTCGAGCTCCGCCTGCGCCTGCGCCCGGTTTGCGGCGTCTGATTCCCGTGCGAGGTAGTCCTCGTAGGCGTCAACGGCATCGGCGGTGTCACCCGCAGCCAGGCGCGCACGTGCCAGGTTGAAGTACGGCAGGGGTCTGTTCGGATCCAGGTCTACGGCCTCGTCGAGCTCCTCGACGGCCTCGATGACAAATCCTCTCTCCAGCAGCGCTACACCGTAGTTCCGCCTGTAGTCGGGATTATCCGGTGAGATCGACACAGCTTCTCTGAACAGCTCCAGGGCGCCCTCGGGATTTCCAGCGGTGAAAAGCTCGATCCCGCGTCGATTGAGATCGAAGGCCTCCTGCTCCCCGGGTTCTGCGGCAGGCTCTTCGACGACCACCTGCGCGCTCTCAGGAGCGACCAGGGTGTCCGGCATTCCCGGCAGGCTGTCGCTGAGATTCGTGGGACGTTCCATCTCCGCCATCGCCCAGATGATTGCGGCGCCAACCACCAGTAGCACCAGCCCCCAGGCGAGGAATCCGCCGATACTCCGCTTCTTCCGCGGCGGGGCTTTACGAGAGGCAGCCGCCGCGGGCACGGCTTCTCTCCGCGACGCCGGCGGAGCTGCGCGCGAGGGTGGGGGTGTCACCGGTGGCGGGGCGAGCAGGGTGCGGTCGTCGTAATCGATCTCGGCGACACGCGTGCGATCGTCGTCTTCTTCCTCTGTGGCGGTGACGATCGGCGCACCGGCGAGATATGGATCGACTGGCGAGTCCGCGAGGGTGCGAATCGCCCTCTCGAGAGCTTCAGCCATCGCTCCCGCGTCGCTGAATCTCTCGCCGGGATCGTACGCGAGAGCACGCTGGATCACTGCGTCGGCAGCCGGCGGTATGGCGGGGTTCCTGTCCCGCAGACGCGGCGCCTCCACAGCCATGCCGAGCGACATCTTGTTGCGGTCGCTCTCGGTGAACGGCCGCTCCCCCGTCAGCAGCTGGTAGCCGACGGCGCCGAGACTGAACACGTCCGAGGCGGGCATCAGCTGCGTAAGTCCCTTGAGCTGCTCGGGAGATGCGTAGGCGGGCGAGTGCGGAACACGGCCGTCCTGCGTCAGCTGGGCGAGCGTGTCTTCGTCGTCAGCGAGCTTGGCGATGCCGAAGTCGACCACCCTGACCTGAACTTCGTTGTTGTGCGTCTGAGCGAGGAAGATGTTGCCAGGCTTGATATCCCGATGGATCAGCCCTTGGCGGTGGCCGACAGCGATTCCACGAGCGGCCTCGAGTAGAATCTTCAGAGAAGCAGCGAGCGCGGGAGCGCCACTCCGCGACAGTCTCGTTGCCAGGTCGGAGCCGCGGAGCAGCTCCATGACCAGGTAATCGAGCCCAACTTCGTCATCACTGCCATAGTCGTACACGGGCACGACGTTCGGGTGATGCGGGATCGCCGCGGCCGAGCGTGCCTCGCGGAAGAAGCGCGCACGCAGACGCTCGCGCGCCTCCCGATCGTCGGAGCCCGCGACGGTGATGACCTTGAGAGCCACCTGACGGCCGAGCCGCTCGTCCACCGCACGGTAAACGGCGCCCATGCCCCCCCGCCCGATCACCTCTTCTATCCTGTACCGGCCGCCAAGTACCCGGCCGACGAGCAAGCTCTCTATTCCTGCCATCTTCTCACGTTGGGGTGGCAGCGGTTCGCCTGCAGCGCGCAATCACGAAGGTCGCACCGGCACCTGCTCGTCATTCGAACACAGTCGCGTCCGGATCCACCCACTCGTCATCGGGATCCGGTGGAACGTCCTCGATCCGCAGCACGGGACCATGCTCGCCGATGCGGAGGGGAACTCCTGGCGCCATCCAGCCGGTGTGCTTTTCCGGAAGCCCTTTCAGGTCGACCGCCTCCTTGCCGAGATGCGCCCCCGGAATATCGGTTGCCGGAAGATGGATATCGTTCAGCCCGAGATTGTAAACGCGGAAGCCCGCGGCCCCGGCGCGGGGCTCCCATGCCAGAGCGAGCTGGCGGCGGCTCACGTGCGGTGCGTCGCTGATCGCGATGGTTGCCTGGAGCACCGGGTCGCTCGTCCGCCGGCCGACAATGACGGTCGCATCGCCGAGACGGAACACCTCCTTGTGCACCCCGCCCTCCCCCTCCACCACGAGCAGCCATCGGCCCGGCTCCCAACCCGCGCGCGCCGGTTCTGCACCAAGCCTGGTGGCGTCGGGATCTGAAACGGGAAGGCTCGCAGGGGCAGGCCGCACCGGCGGCGGCGCGGGCATCGGGGCGCTCGGCGACTTCCAGACCGGCGCCTCCTGAGGAGCCGATACGCCGGCAGGGGCAGCCGCAGCCCCTGAACCTGGCGCCTCTGAGCCGACATCCTTGCCGGCATGCGCAGAGACGGTATAAAGGGACGCGTCCGGATCGTCGGTACGCTGCAGCTGGACCTTGTATGCGCGATCGTACAAAGAGCCATGCCGATTGCACGAGTCAGTAAGCTCCCGCTCGAGATCGGCCGCGATGGGCGCGAGTGCAGCGCCAGCATCCGCGCGAAGCGTGACCACCAGCAATGTCTCCGGCAGAAGCCGCGCATACTTCGCGGGGAGCGGACGCGAGTTCTCGCGATCGATCGCCTCACCCAGGGCGAGCTTGATCTCCGGAACTCCCGCCCGGAGAAGCTCATCCATCAGATCCTGGTTTCCAACCGGCGCTGCCGGGACGTCGCTGATGTCGCTCATCTCGGCTGCGTAGGCTGTGGAGTCTGCGACGCGGGTCCAGCGCCAGCGGCTGCCGGTCCGGCGCTGGGGGCTGCGGGACCGAACGGGTCCTGCAGCCTGCGAACGACTCCGGCAAGCGAATCGACCTGCGCCTGTAGCGTCTGGACCTGCTCCGACCGGGCTGCACTGTTTTCAGCATTGCGCGCTGTGAAGAAGGCGAAGCCTGCGAGCGCCAGTGCGGCGAGCGCCAGCACGGTCCCAATGATTCCGCTCGCGCCTCGCGACTGGTGAGCTGCCGTCGGTCCTGTCATCGGTTCAGAGCTCTTCACGTGAGGGATGGCCGTGCCTGGTGCGCCGAGCGCGCGAACGTACACGGCGGTGAAGTTGTCATCGGCGCCGCGCTCCTCGACCTTCTTTCTGATCGCTTCGCCCGTCGCCGACGCTGTCGAAGACATCATCGCCGACGCCAGCTCATCCAGGCGCATAGCCTTGTAGATGCCGTCGGAGATGATCAGCCAGGACCAGCCCGGCCTCGCCGGCAGCCAGGTAACGTCTGCCTCCCCTCCGCGACCCACGGCGCGCTGCAGCCGGTTGGCGCCCGCGCTGTCGGGTATCTCGTCGAGTGAGATCTCCCCCGCCTCCCAGCGGGTGAACGCCGGGGTGTGGTCTCGCGTCTCGAGGCGGATCACTCCGTCGGGTGAGCGGGAGAGGATGCGCACATCACCCACATGCGCTCCGATGAATCCCGGCCCATCTCCCATGCTGACGAAGGAGAGGACTCCCAGGGCACATCCCATCCCGCCGTACAGCTCAGGGTTGCCGTCGGACATCGAGGAGACAGCACGGTCAGCCTCACGCACTGCCCGGCGGGCGCTCTCCAGACTTTGAATCGGGGTGTGCTTTCGGAGCGTTTCGAGCGCGGCGTCCGCCGCGACCCGTCCGCTCTTCTCACCGCCCATTCCGTCAGCGACGGCGAGCAGTGCCCCCTTCTCGAACGTGTCCGTGGAGAAGGCGTCCTGGTTCTCCGTCCTCGGCCCCTGCTCCGAGAACGCGGCGACCTCGAAGCGCATGCCGTGGAGCGAAATCTCCGTCATCGAATCCGGACTCCCTGTTCTTCGGGTTTAGCGTGCATGGCTTCGCCCGCTGCCTCCAGGCGGTCGCTTTCGGCCCGCTTGTGACTGATCGCGGCGATGATGCCGACTGCGAGCGCTGAAGCGATCAGCTTCGCTCCGCCGTTTGCCGCGAACGCCGTCGCGACACCCGTGAGCGGAACTGCGCGTATCCCGCCGAGCGCTGCCATCCAGAAGGGAATTGCCAGCAGCATCGCCAACCCGGTTGCGAGTGAGCGCTCGAATGCGCTTCGCTCCTGCACGGCCACGCTCAGCATCTGCAGGATGAAAGCGCTGTAGAGTAGGACGAGCGAGAGCGTTCCCGCGAGCCCCCAGTGCGCGGCGATGGTCGTGATGTAACCATCGTCAGCAGCATTCGGCGCAGTCTCGGGATGCCCCCGGCCGGCGCCCTCGCCCAGAATCCCACCAGCGAGGATGTTCGCATCGAAGAGCTTGAACTGATGCATCCGGTTCGCCCACGACTGAGCTTCGTCCGTGCTCATCTCACTCAGATCGCGGTACGGATTGATCGCCAGCTGGAGGCGAGTCTGCGAGCGGTCGTCGAGGTTGAACGCGGCCGCCACGAGCACGATCCAGATCGCGATCATCAGCCCCGCCCACCATTCCCGTCGCGTCGCCACCAGCAGCATAGTCGCGAGGCTGCCGGCGAGCACAACCGAGAGGCCGAGCTCACGGATGATCAGGAAGGGGATCAGGGGTAGAGCGCCGTACAGCATCAGCAGCGCGATGCGCCTCGGTGCGACCACGGCGCCGGGTGTGGCGAGGTTGTACGCATCGTCAGCGAGAACTGCGGCGAATACACCGATGAAGATCGGGAGGAACAGCTCCCAGGGCGTCGTGCCGCCGACCCTGCCCAGCTCGACGAAGAAGAGCGTCAGCACGAAGAAGAGTCCGACCACCACACCGAACGGGATAATGCGGTGATCCCGGAACCAGCGGAGCACCCCCTTCCGCCGGGCGACGACGAAGCCGAAAAGCAGCGCGAGCGGTGCGATCACCACCGAGAACGCAGAGGCGAGGGTGGCCGTGGTCGACCGGCGCTCGTCCTCCGTCAGCTCCCGAATGGCATCGATCGGGTCAGGCAGGACGGGCACCTCGCCCTCGAATACCGTCTCCTGACGCTCCTCATCGTATGTGCGAAGAATCGTGGTCAGTCTCGACCGCTCCGCCTTGAGGGCGTTCGCCTCCTGACGCGCACCCCCCCGGGCCTGATAGACAGGGTCGGTGAAGAGCTGGAAGAGAGAGGGGCGAGTGAGGAAGAAGATCATGATCGGGAGGACGATGATCCCCCAGCTCCCCCGGTAGCCGAGAAGCCGCAGCACCGGCAGGAGAAGCAGCCAGCCGATGAACGCGAACGCGTCCCGCATCAGGACGCCGCCCGCTCCGATGGCAGTGCCGTGCGCCGGCCAGACTCCCGCCACGACCAGGTAGTGGCCGAGAATGTAGAACGCCGAGGCGAGCGCCAGGCCCAGCATCAGCTCCCTTGGAATCCCCCGCTTCTGCGTCTTCTCTCGGAGTTTTGGCTTGTTGTGCGCCTTGACCTTGACGGCTACTCCGGTTGGCCCGGTCGCAGGGCGGTTGCTGCGGATTCGGTCGAGAATGCTCACTCGTCACCGAAGGCTGGAGGATTCGCGACCAGCTGCCTTGCGACCGCTCCAGCGATGGTGGCGGGCATCGCACCACCCGGTCCACCCCCCTCGAGGAAGCTGACAATGGTGTAGCGCGGCTCGCCCTGAGCGTCGAAGACGATGGCGGCGAACCAGCCATTGTCCGCCCGATCAGCCACCTGAGCGGTTCCGGTCTTGGCCCCCATCGTCCAGCCGGTGCCCTGCATGTACGGAACGACCGCGCGTCCGGTCCCCCGCTCAACGACGAGCCGCATCGCCTGCTGCAGCTTCTGCGCGGTCTGCTCTGTCATCACGCGCTCGCCGGAGGGCGGATCGGCGGCGAGCTCCCTCTCGATGGTGGGGGGAAGCATTACCCCGTCGTTAGCGATCGCCTGGATGAACCGCGAAACCCCCATCACCGTCACGTCGACCGGACCCTGTCCGATCGAGAGCTGAGCCCACTCTGCGTCTCCGGTGTTCTCCGAGATGCGGACGCGCGAGGGGGAGGGCGTCATTCGCTGATCCCACGCGTCGGACGACGTGCGCCAGAAGTCGCCGATCGAGTCGGTGCCTGGCGTCTCCTCATAGGGGAGGAAGCCGTACTTCTGGTAAGCTTTGACGAAGGGGGCGGCGCCGATCTCCTGCTTCATGTGCAACGCCATCCACACCGCGGCAGTGTTGCACGAGGGGATCAGCATTCCAACCGGTCCTATTACGGTGCCGTAAGCAACGCGGCCGGAGTTTGCGATCGTAGAGCGATTGTTGACACGGATCTCCGCGGGGCAGGCGATCGGTATCTCGTCTGGCAGGCCGTTCTCCCACCATACCGCCGTCAGCGCCAGCTTGAAGACTGAGCCTGGAGCCGAGTAGCGCTTGATGCCGAGCGGTGGGTCGTCCGGACCGCCGGTCGCCGCGTAAGCGAGCACGGCACCGCTGCGAACGTCCTGAACGATGACCGCGCCAGGCCGCCCGGAGCGCGCAAGGCCGCGATATGCCTCGTTCGTCGCTCCCCTGCAGAGGGTGAGCGGCAGATCGCGTCCCGCTGCATGGAGCTCCCCTCGCTCGAGGAAGCTCTCCGGCTGACGCAGCTCTGGTGAGAAGAGCGTCTCGATCGTGTAGTCGCGTTCCTCGGCACCCTCGCCGCCACCGATGAAATTCGCTCCCGCTTCGCCGATCGGGTAAACCCTCTCCACGGAGCCGTCGACTTCGCGGTAGAGGGCGAGTGCCTGATCCTCCTCGGCGGTGCAGTCGAGCATCCAGCCGCGAACCTCGCCACGCCGGAGCTCAGTTCGTCGGGGGTCCCCGTACACGGCGTACTCTTCCCGCCCCTGCTCGATCTGCGCCCGCTGCACCAGGAGACGTGCGTGCGCCGCCGTGTAGACGACGGACATCAGGATCATTCCGGCCGCGATCCGTACAGTCCAGCGCTCCGAAGCGGTTCGCCAATTCTCCCGCATCCAGCGAAAGATCCAAATGGCTGCGCCGACGCCGATAAGGATATAGACGCCGCGGAGAATCCAATTCAGCAGGAAGTCCACTTAGGTATCCAGCTCCGAGACTCGCAGCGTTGTCGTACCCATGCGGATCTGATCCCCGACCGCAGCCGGTACCTGCTGGTGAGGCGGGATCGGCCGATCGTTGACGAAGGTCCGGTTCTTGGAGTCGAGATCTGTCACGTAGAGTTGACCCGCGGCGATGTGGAAGCGGGCGTGGCGGCTCGACATGTAGCGATCGCCGAGGCCAAAGACGGCATCACCTTCACTCTTCCGTCCAACGGTCAGCTCGCCGGGTATCCGAACGGGGCTGGTGAGGCCGGGCGAGGATACCACCTCGAGAACGGCTGCATGCGCAGAGCCGTGCTGCACGAGTGGCTCGGGCGGTCCGACATGCTTCCGGCCCTTCTCCACCGCCCCCGGCTCGACTCCGTCCAGCCCCACCGGCTTCACGAAGGCGAACTCGCGCTTGGTATCGAGAAGGATGATCTCCACCCGAAGGCCCACGCGCGGGACGCTGTTGTCCTCCGCCCACTGCAGCGCAAAGCGACGAAGATGCTCGCTCTCGTCCTTCGCCCACATTGCCTGATCGATCCCGTCGGGGACGAGATCGGTGGAGACGAAGGTCCTGAGATTGGGCGCCGTCTGCCGGTCGGCATAGCGGCGCAAAGCATCGCGGATCCCGTCCTCCAACTGCTCGCGGAGAGTCGGGCGCAGAAACTTCCTAAAAACGTTCAGCATGGGATCTTCCGAGGCGGAACCAGGACCTTCCGGCCATACTCGCCGTAACCTCGCGAAGGTGCAGAGCTTATGCCAGTGTCGGGCGCTCGCACGTGCGCCGTCCGCCCAGGCGCGGTGCGAAAGATAGCCGGAGCAGAGCTCTCGACTATCATAGACGAAATGGCTATCATAGCCAGCCTGTTTGTCTTGCCTATGAAAAGGTGCCCGACTGTGTCGAACATCGTGAGCCTGTGGGAGCCGTTCGGCCTTCGAAGCACCCCCTTTTTCCAGGAGGAGCTCCGTTCGGGAGATCAGGAGCACCCGGTCGCTCTCTTTGTAGGACGGTCTGCCGAGCTGGACCGGCTGCTGAGGAGGATCGTGAGTGACAGCTCCAGCCGCAGCATCATTCAGGGCGATCCCGGGGTGGGAAAGACGAGCTTCATCAATCGGCTCAAGGCGAACGTCTCCGCCCGGGGGGTCGCAACGTACGAGCATCCGATCCGGATCCAGTCTACGACCACTTCGGCTACTCTGGTCGCCGACGTTCTCAGGCTGCTCCTCCGGGTGCGGCTCGCATCCGGCTTCAGCAGAGATCCGACTGGCTTCTGGTCTCGGACCGCGCGTCTGCTCGAGGGTGGGGAGATCCGCGGCGGCAGCGTGAGTGCGTTCGGGATCGGGGGAGGTGTATCGCGCAGCTACATCTCGCCACAGCTGTCGCACGATTCACTCTTCGAGCATCTGGGCGAAGCGCTGGAGCGGATTGGCGGCGAAGCTGGCCATGGCGTGCTGATCCACGTCAACAACCTGGAGAACCTGACCGAAGAGGCTGCAGAAGAGGCCGCCGCGCTTCTCCGCGATTTGCGCGACCACCTGATGCTGCCGGGTGCCCATTGGGTCTTTGCGGGTGCGGAAGGGGTTGACCGCATCTTCAGACGGTTCGCTCAGATCGACGGAATTTTTCCTGCGGCCGACACACTCCAGCCCCTGGAGGCGACGGAGATCGAGACGTTGCTCGCTCGGCGGTACAAGCATCTCTCCATCCGCGGCGCCCAAATTGTCACACCGGTCGAGCCGGAGGTAGCCTCCCGGTTGTACGCGCTCTACCACGGCGATCTCCGCAGCTTCCTGCGGCTGCTCGCCGACGCGGCCGAACGCGGGCTCGGGCTGGGCGAGGTGAAGCCGCTCGGCGTGGAGGAGATCATCCGACATACCGCCGCCGAGTACGCCCGGCACATGAAGGCACGCGCAGGAGCGACCGACTTCGAGCACCTGACGCGCATCGTCGAAGCGAGTCGGCCCCATTACCGCTTCCGCGTCACAGACGCCGCGAAGGTGCTGGGGATCAAGCAGTCTTCGGCGAGCCAATTGGTGGATCGCCTGCAGAAGAGCCGTGCAATCAAGCGGGAGCGGGTCGAGGGAAGGAGCGTATTCTACCGGCCGGCGGGTGCGATGCTGGTTGCCTGCGGCATCGTGCCCGAGACCAGCGAGGGATGATGGCCCGCCTGACCCCAGCTCGATTGCCCGGGTTTCGAGCTGACGGATCGGGTGCCGCGACGGCTGGCGGCGTCCCATTTGCTAGCGACGACCCGGACTGGTGCTTAAGACGGCGCGATCGGCCGGTGGGACTTCTAAAGCGAGGAAAAGATGATCAGGGAATCCATTGCGGGACTCGCGCTTCTGGCGGCACTTTCCGGGTGCAACGGTGGCGAAGAGGGTGGGACGGAGATCGGCGGTACGGAGCAGCAGGAGTCCGGAACCGAAGATCCGGTTCTGGATGTAGCGCCCGGCGTCGTCGGCAGCGGGGGTGGACGCGGTGCCGGAATGGATAGCGCCCTGACCGGCCGTCCCGACAGCACCTCAGCCGCGACGATCGGAACTGCAGGAGGCGGTGGTGCGGCGGCGGCAGGCAACACTCCTCCACCCGCGTCCGGGGGCCACTGACCCCCGGCGGTCCGTCGGCTCCTTCCGCTAGGTCAGAAGCGGCAACGATGAAGCCCGGCGTCACAGCCGGGCTTCTCTTTTGGCCTCGTCTCGTTAGGCGGCTTCAACGGCCGAGGTCGCACTCGAACCGCGCCCACTCGGGAGATGAGTCGTCTCCGCCCGCTTCACTGGTTACCCAGATCGATCCCTCCGCACTGATTACCAGCGATTCACCATTTTCCTGGCGTGCCGCCGAGAGGTCGATGACCTGAGGCTGGTCCGCGCTGCTGGAGAAGAAGCTTGCCGCCTCGTACAGGTACAGGTTGGTGTAGCTCCGGATGCCGACCCATCGTCCGTCCCGGCTCAGCGTGCCAGCTGTGATCCTGTCCCGATCGTTCTCGGGCTCCGGCATCAGCTCTTCGACCAACTCGAGCGTCGCTACACCCTCCGCCGTCGGGATCGGCAATTGATACAGGCGAATGGGTCCTGTCCGACCCTTGGTGACGATGTAGATCTCGCCCACATCCGACACGATCAATGCTTCTGCGTCCTGGGCCCTTTCAGGATACCGCGCGCGCAGAGCGACCGGGGAGGCGGATGCGCGCGCGCCGGCCGCTGGCTCAGGAATTCTGTAGACGGTGATGTTCTCGCGTTCGCCATCGTTGTCTCCAATGTCGGCGAGGAAGAGGCACGTGCCGGATGCGCACGCTCCTGCTTCGACGTCCTCCCAGTCGTCGAACTCCGTCCCCGGGATCTCCACCCGCTGAATGATGCTGCCGTCGGCGCCGATTCCAAAAAGCTCGGCCCCGTTCCCATCGTTGTGCGTCCAGAAGAGCTCGGGGTCGCGGCGGCTCTGCGCGAGTCCGCTCGTCTCCCGAAGCTCGTCCGGAAGAGGAGTGCTCGGGGAGGCGACGGAGCAACTAGCCTGAAACGTCGCCTCACCGGCGACATCAGCGCGTACTTCTTCACCCGCCGCTTCCGCGCCGCTCTCACCGCCGCACCCCGTCACGCCCGCAATCAGCACCAACACCCACCGACGCATACACCCTCTCTTGTAAATGACACTCCCCGGGCTGGCGCACGTCCAGACGAACCCGGCGCTCCACCCGCAGATGCCAGTGGGGTGCCAGGTTCACGGCTCGGACGGACGCCGCTGAGCCCACGGCCGTGCCTGCTCCAGCTGTCCAGCGAGCCGGTAAAGCGTGGCTTCGTTGCCCATGGCGGCCATGAAGTGAACGCCGCATGGAAGTCCGCTCGCGGTCCAATGGAGGGGCACCGACATGGCCGGCTGACCCGTCAGATTCGCAAGCTGCGTGAACGGAACCGGAGCGAGGTTCGCCTTCGCTATTCTGTCAGGTATACCTGTCGCCCGGACGAACCTGCCCGCCCTCAGGGTGTTCACCAGTTTCGTCGACAGCCGCTCCGGGAGAGTCGGAGCGAGCGCACCCAATGGGACGGCAGGTGAAGCTGTTGATGGCGTCATGTAGAGGTCGTAGCGCTGGTGGAACTCGCCCATCGCACGCCCGAAGAGGTTCCATCTCCGACGCGACTCGACGTACTCCGCACTCGAGAGGCTCTCGCCTATCATCGCTACCAGAAGCGTCGTCGGCTCCACGTTGGCTCGGGCCGCCTTCTCGCCGATGCCTCGCGCGATCCAGCGCAGATCGGCAGCGACATGGCCGTAGTAGAGGATCAGGTACGCCTCCACCACGGCCGTCCCATCGACGGGATCCTTCTCTTCCACAAGCTCATGCCCCAGGCCCGACAGCAGCTTCGCGGCGTCGTCCACGGCGCGGCTGCATTCCGGATCCACCGGGGTGCCTAACGGAGAACTCGTCGTGAACGCGATGCGCAGCTTCCCCGGATCGCGGTGAACTTCGTCGGTGAAAGGGCGCTCGGGTGCGGCGAAGATGTAGGGATCACCGGGCGCAGGGCCGACGGTCGCGTCGAGCGCGGCGGCGCTGTCCCTGACGCTTCTGCACATGACGTGATCGGCGACGGCGCCGTCCCACACCTCCGCGTATTGGGGTCCCACCGGCACCCGTCCACGTGAGGGCTTCAAGCCGAAGAGCCCGCACCATGCCGCGGGGATCCTGATCGAGCCGCCGCCATCGTTGGCGGAAGCCATCGGAACAATGCGCGCCGCTACCGCCGCTGCCGAACCACCGCTCGAGCCGCCGGCGGAGCGGGCGGGGTCCCAGGGGTTGCGTGTCGCTCCGTAGGCGATCGGCTCCGTGGTGGCGACGAGCCCAAGCTCGGGCACATTCGTCTTGCCGAACGGGAGCAACCCGGCTTCACGGAAGCGGCTTACGACGATGCTGTTCGCCTCCGGAACGTACCCGCGCAGCGCGCCTGATCCGCAGGTGAGCGGGAAGCCGCCGTACGATTGAAGGAGATCCTTTAGCAGGAAGGGCACGCCGGCGAAGGGTCCGGCGGGGACATCGTCCTTCGCCAGCTCCCGCCCGTGCTCGTAAAGAGGACGCACGAGCGCGTTCAGGCGCGGGTTCAGCGCCTCCGCACGCGCGATCGCCTCCTCCATCAGCTCAGCCGGCGTTACCTCCCGCTTTCGGACGAGCTCTGCCAACCCGGTGGCGTCGTACCGCTCGTATTCCGCTATCGTGGCCACAGCAACCTCTCGACAGTCGTTTGATTGGAGGTAGGGAGATCAGGCAGATACTGAGCCTGTTGCCGCCCCTCGCTGGATCCTGGGATGGGGCGGAGGGCGTCCTTCTTGCCGCGGGCCGGGCACACTCGAGCAACTGGGGAGAAGATGTCCGAGCGAGGCAGAATGCTGGCCGGCGAGCTGTACGACCCGATGGATCCGGAGCTGGTGTCGGCGCGGGAGCGGGCGCGGCGGCTCTGCTGGGACCTCAACGCCACGACTGACCCCGCGTATGCAGAGCGCCTCCAGATCCAGGAGGATCTCTTCGGACCCGCCGGTCGCACGATCACGATCCAGCCGCCCTTCTTCTGCGACTACGGCTCCAACATCGAGCTGGGTGAAAACGTCTTCTTCAACTTCAACTGCGTGGTGCTGGACGTGTGCCGCGTGGGGATCGGAAGCCATACCCTCTTTGGGCCGGGAGTACAGATCTACACGGCAACCCACCCCATGAACGCTCAGCTGAGACGGAAGCTGGAGCTCGGCAAACCGATCGATATCGGCTCCGACGTCTGGGTGGGTGGAGGCGCCATCATACTGCCGGGCGTGAGCATCGGTTCGGGAGCGGTGATCGGAGCGGGCAGTGTTCTGACCCGGAGCATCCCGGCGAACACTTTTGCGGCCGGTAGCCCCTGCCGCGTTATCCGGGAAATCACCGAGTAGAGCTCTTTCCAGGAAGCCAGCAGAACAAATTTCACTGCAAAGGCCGCTAAGGGACAACGGTGAATTGACTGAGCTTTTCTCCAGGTTGTCTCCCTCACCGGCCGTCGGTTGCGGCGCCCCGCTCTCTGCAATGTAAAAACGGTGGAGCCCTCTCGAGCTCCACCGTTCATGCATGCGCCGAAGTTACCGGCAACTGGCAACTGGTAACCGGTAACCTGGTTTAGATGTGGATCGCGTGACCCAATGCGGCGAGCGCCGCCTCGGCGACTGCCTCGGACAGGGTGGGGTGCGGGTGCATCGCGCGATCCATCTCCTCGACAGTTGTCTCGAGGTGGCGGCCAACGACGAACTCGGCGATCAGCTCGGTCGCATGCGGGCCGACGATGTGGGCGCCGACGACCTCCGAGTACTTCTTGTCGCGGATGACCTTCACGAAACCATCGGTTTCGCCGGCAGTCAACGCTCGCCCATTGGCCGACCAGGGGAAGACGCCGACCTCGATGTCGAGGCCCTTCTCACGCGCCGCTTCCTCCGTCAGGCCGATCGAGGCAACCTCCGGGTGGCAGTATGTGCAGTTCGGAATGTTGTCGTAGTCGATCCCAGCGTGCGGGTCACCGTGGATGCCCTCGACGCATGCGACGCCCTCATGGGAGCCCTTGTGGGCGAGCAGTGGCGGGCCGGCGACATCGCCGATCGCGTAAACACCCGGAACGTTCGTCTTCATCTGGCGATCGACCTGGATGAAGCCCCGGTCCGTGAGCTTCACCCCCGCCTTTTCCAGCCCGATGTCCTCCACGTTCGGAGCGCGGCCAATCGCTGAAAGGATGCGATCGACCTTCAGCTGCTTCTGCTCACCCTTGGCAGTCTTGAACGTGATGGTCGCGCCGTCGGAGCCGATCTCCGCCTTTTCCAGACGCGCACCGGTATGGACGTCGATGCCGCGCTTGCGGTAGCTCTTCTCGACGACGGCCGAGCAATCCTTGTCCTCCAGCGGGAGGATGCGGTCGATCGCCTCGATGATCGTCACCTTGGTGCCGAAGGCAGCGTAGACGTCAGCGAACTCGCAGCCGATGGCGCCGGCGCCGACTACCGCCAGGCTCGCTGGGGCCGTGGTCGACATCATCGCATCGGTCGAGTCCCAGACGCGGTCATGGTCGATCTTGAGGAAGGGGAGGTCACGCGGGCGGGAGCCGGTGGCGATAATGATGTGCTTCGCCTGTATCGTCTGCTTCTTCCCGTCCTTGCCAGTCACCTCGACGGAGCCTTTGCCGGCCAGCCGGCCGCGCCCGTCGATGTGGGTGACCTTGTTCTTCTTGAAGAGGAAGCCGATGCCCTTGGTGAGCTTCTCCGAGACCTGGCGGGAGCGCTTGACCGCCTGCGCCATGTCGGTCTTGATCTGGCCGACCTCGATACCGAACTCCTTGGCGTGCCCGAGGTGGGTGATCATCGCTGCGCTCTCGAGCAGCGCCTTGGTGGGAATGCAGCCGATGTTCAGGCAGACGCCTCCAAGGAATTGCTCCTCCACGCAGCCGACCTTGTAGCCGAGCTGTGCCGCCTTGATCGCTGCGACGTAGCCGCCCGGCCCAGCGCCCACCACCAGAATATCGAAGCTGTTGTCAGCCAAATCTCCACCTCGGGTCGAAGTTCTCACCGCGTTTCAGGGGGAACATAGTATCGCGGGCAGTGCGGGGGTGACAATGGAACGGCGGATAGGAGAAGGCCCTCCCCACCTGCGCTTTGCGATGCGTTACTGCAGATCCGAGGGCGGAACAAAGCCATTTCAGCTTCCCGGATCCCCCGGGACCTCTTCCATAAGGCCTTCCGCAGCTAGGCGAGTAAGTCTGCTCGCGCGGATGCTCAGTCCATGCTATTGGGGATGCCGTGCCAGTCTATCGTAAAGGCGAAATTCGGGTGCCTCTCTGCCTGCCTTATCGAACGAGATCTGCGGGAACCTCACCTCGACGCGCGACATCGGTGAGCCTTGGACGAGCTTCTGTAGCTGATGCCACTATCAGTTATCAGGCACATTGATGATCCACCAATAGCAACTAAAAAGGCCCACGCGAACGTGAGCCTTTATAGTTGACCGCTCAGCTGTGAAAAACTTACCGCCGACTCAGATAGATCCCGCCGTCAATCACCCGACGCGCAGCTACCATGTGGTCCCTGAACCACTGCCCGCGCTGGCTATACAGGTCGTCGTAGCGCACGCCCGATCCGCTGCTGCTCGAGTGGATGATCCTGCCGTTGCCGACATACAACGCGGTGTGATCCACCTCCCCGTTGGTCGAGGAGAAGGCGAGGATGTCGCCCGGCTGGAACTCCGAGATTTCGAGCGGCACCGGCATACCGAAGCGCGCCTGGTCCTGCGAAACGCGCGGGACAGTGATGCCGTTCAGGTTGAAGACGTAGCGGATGAAGCCGGAGCAGTCGAATCCGTCTGGCGTGTTGCCGCCCCACAGGTACGGCACCCCGATGTAGTCCGAAGCGGTATTCAGCGTGGCGGCTGCCAGACGGGCGCGGCTGTCGACGCTGGTGAGAATAGAGCCGCTCGGAAGAACCCCGGTCGGCATCGGCGTGGGCCGAACGCCTCTCGGGGGAGCTGAGGTCGGGGCCGAACGCAACCGCGGCCCGCCCCCAAACCCGACACTGACGCCGAAGCGAAACTCGAGCCCGCTCTGTACACGCGGCATCCGGCCTTCTGCAGGCCGAGAGAAGGAGTTGCGATAGCGCGCTTCACCTTCCATCGAGAAGCCCGCTCCGAGCGGTGCCCTGAAGCCGGCTCCATAGCTGTAGTTCGGCTCGACACCCAGACGCCCGTCCTCAGTGATGCCCCTGACGCCCAGGCCCGCGATGCCATACGGCACCATGGCCGCGCTTCCGCGCGGGTTGCCGAGGAAGAGCAGAGCATCTGCGTCTGTGCTCCACACGCCGGAGATCAGCGGCGCGATCGACTCCTCGACCGCCTCTGCCGGCGCGGACACGTCGAAGCCGAGGCTCAGCCGTGCCGCAAGGGGGCCGGTCTCCCGGGCTGCGGTGAGCCCCACCAGGAGTGGATTGCTCGCAACGCCCGGATCCGTGGCCACGTAGCCCGACACCATGGTGCGGGTCTGGGCGGAGAGGGCGGATGGAACGAGAATGAGGAGCGCCAGGATCTTGTTCATATGTCTCTTTTACAGCGGCACAGTTGAAGTAAGATGTCCAGGGAGCGGGACACCTCCGTCCTTCAACTATTCTCGACAGGGTCGGAAGCAAAATTCAGCCGGAATTTATGCTTGTCAAGGAAGACGCTCTGCAATTTCTTGGAAAAAAGTGCGGCAGGTAGCGCTAAAGTTTTCTAATTATTCCGCCAGGTCCCAGTCCCTGCACCTGCCACGGTTTCTGGACGCGAACAGCTAACGCATTGAAATCACAATAGTTATGCAAGCGCTTGTAAGAACATTTTTGAGCTTGGAACGTGCTGAGGCGGGTGGGGTCCGGCGGCAATAGTTGGAAAAAATTGCTGGTCCGAAAGGGGTAGCCTGGCAGCGATCAGCGCCGCTCGCCGCTGCTCCGGGGGGAGAGGCTCGGCACGTTTGAAGCTGTTTTCATGCAGGTGAAGGTTCCTGAGGAGCACTCACACCCGAGTGCTCACTTCCCCGGGGGGCGGTGGCGGGTGGCTACGACGAATGCGAAGACGTCTGCCCTGACGCGGGACGCGGAGGGGGCAACGACCCTGGCTAGGGTGCGATGTCGTGGAAGGTGACGCTCGTCTCCTTCTCCATCGCCGTCCTCAAGCTCCAGGTCGTCTCGAACAGGACGAGCGGACGCTCCTTGGAATCGAAGACGAGCGAGCGGCCGATGCCACTACCCAGCCGCTCGATCGCATCCTGGGGTCCCTCCACCCAGCGGGCGACCTTGTAGGGAAGGAAATCGAGCTTTGCCCCCACCCCGTACTCGTGCTCGAGCCGGTGCAGCAGCACGTCGAATTGGAGCATACCCACGGCGCCGACGATGGCAGCGGGTCCGGCGATAGACTCGCCGAAGAAGACCTGGGCTGCGCCCTCCTCGGAGAGCTGCTTCAGACCCGTATCGAGCTGCTTCCGGCGTAGCGGGTCGGCGATGCGGATCCGGGCAAAATGCTCGGGGGAGAAGCGGGGGATTCCACTGAACTCGAGGTTTCCGTTGTTCGAGAGGGTGTCGCCAATTCTGAGGTTGCCCCGGTCGTGGATGCCGACCACATCGCCCGGCCACGCCTCCTCGACGAGGGTTCTCTCCCGCGCCATGAACTGCGTTGGGCCTGACAGCCGCAACGGCTTCCCGGTCCTGACATGCTTCACCTGCATCCCCGCCTCGAACCGGCCCGAGCAGATGCGAACGAAGGCGATTCGATCGCGGTGCTTGGGATCCATGTTCGCCTGGATCTTGAACACGAAGCCGGTGAAGTGCTCGTCGACCGGATCGACGGGGCCAGCGCTCGATTCGCGCGGGACGGGCGAAGGGGCGAGCTCCAGGAACGACGCGAGGAACGGCTCCACCCCGAAGTTGGTGAGCGCGCTGCCGAAGTAGGTCGGTGAGACTTCACCACTCAGGAAGGTCTCACGCGTGAACTCCGTTCCCGCCATCTCGATCAGCTCGATTTCTTCCTTCAGCGTGTCGGCTGGACCCTGGCCGATGAGTTCGTTGAGCGCAGGGTCGTCGAGCGACGCGACTCGGGCAATCGCTCTGCTTTGCCCGTGATCCTCCCCCTTCTCGAAGAGGAAGATCTGGCGGAGCTGCAGGTGGAAGACGCCGAGAAAGCGGTTGCCGTCGACGATCGGCCAGGTGATCGGAAAGCACTTCAGGCCGAGGTCGCGCTCGACATCGTCCAGGAGCTGAAGCGGCTCCATACCCGGACGATCGCACTTGTTGACGAAGGTGAAGATCGGCGTCCTGCGACGGTGGCACACCTCGAAGAGCTGCCTGGTCCGTTCCTCAACGCCCTTTCTGTTGTCGAGAAGCATGACGGCGCTGTCTGCGGCAATGAGCGTCCGGTACGTGTCCTCGGAGAAATCCGCGTGTCCGGGCGTGTCGAGCAGGTTCACCTGGCGGTCCTGATACTCGAACTGGAGCACGCTGGAAGTCACGGAGATTCCGCGCTCCTGCTCCATCTGCATCCAGTCGCTCGTCGCGTGTCTGGTGTCGCGCCGACCCTTCACCGTACCGGCAAGGTGAATCGCGCCACCGTAAAGCAGGAGCTTTTCGGTGAGCGTTGTCTTCCCCGCATCGGGGTGGCTGATAATGGCGAAGGTCCGCCGACGGCGGACCTCTTCCTCGAGTCGCGACATCCTGAACTTCATCTGTGGGTGCCCGGCGAGAACGTGCCAGGCGACAATGCAACCCTTGAAGATAAAGGAGAAGGGAGCACTCCTCAACGGGCGGAGCGCTCCCATTCTGTCTTCTCTATCACCCAGGCGAGGCGGCTGGACCTCCCCTTCTTCCGATCATCCGGAGACCTGCACCGGAAAGGCGATTCCTGCCGGCCAGTCGCTGCGTATTGTCCAGCCGACGAGCGTGAGACCTGCGAGTCAGACGGAGCGCCGAAGAATGGACTAGCGGGGGCTCTCCAGCTTCATGCGGAACTCCGCCTCTTCGATCAGCTGGGCGTTCTGACGCTCCAGCGTCTGCACCTGATCTTCCAGCAGGGCGATGCGCCGCTCGATGGCTCCCGTCTGTGATGCCGCCTGAGGGAAACGCGCCTGGCTCCACGACTCGAAGAGGGGTTTCATCGCGTACCGTACGGCCAGCGTCACGAGCGGGATCAATACGATCGCGCCTCCGATCAGAATGGCCGTAACTGCGACCAGCGTTTCTCCGAAATCCATTAGATCCTCGATAGTGGGTGGTGAGCCGTTGCGTTCTCTACGGCCACGATAGGATATGGTTTCAGCTGCAGGAACCCGCCGGACGGCGTGATGTACGACAAAGCTTACCTTATCCTGGAGGATGAATGGACCGGATCCGGATTCCGAACGAAGCGACTTACACGCCGCTCCCCCTCCTCGACGTCGCGCTGGCGGCTCCGCTCATCTCCAGGCTGTTGTTCCGGGCGACGCTTCCGGGCAAGGCATTGCAGATGGCGGCGATGGCGGTCTACGTCGGGAGTGCAGCTCGGGACTGGATCGGCCGCCGCGGCGTGCGCCGCATCGACTTCCTGACGGAATTCGGTGCGGACATCGACCACCTCGAGGCAATGCCCCTCCACATTCGGGAAGGGGAGATAGCGCTGCTGGTCGAAAGGGCGAATGCCGAGTACACCGCGGAACGCATCCCACTCGAGCAGCTCGCGATCCTGGTCGATGAGCACCTGACGCAGTACATCGCGAGCATAACAGGACAGCGCGTAGAGACGAGCACTGAGATCCGCAGCTTCACGGTTGCTCATCTCATCTTCCCATTTGCACTGGGCGCCTGTGACATCCTCTCTGGCGACGTGGCGATCTTCCACGACACCGGTGTGTTCGAGCCTCACGTGGTGGCGCACGAGTTCACGCACCGGAAGGGCTACTGGAAGGAGCTCGATGCTCAGGCGATCTCCTACCTGGCGATGGCTTCGTCAGGTCACCCGGTGCTGGTCCAGTCCGCCCGCTGCGAGCGACTTCACCGGCACCTGCGGGCGATAGCAGGGGACGACGACGCCCGCTTCCGCACCCTGCTCGAGCAGAGCGGCCTCAGGTCGGAGCTCGCCGTGCAGTTCACCGGGCTGCGGTCCAAGGCGGGGCCGATCCAGGAGAAGGTGGAAGAAGTGATGAAGATGGTCTACGACGGCCGCATGAAGATCACCGGGCAGAACGGGATCCGAGATTACGACGTCGGCTTTACCAACTTCCTGTACACGTTCGAGCGCAGCACCACGGCCCGGCAAAGCTCGCCCGAGCAACTGGATCTCGCGCCAGCGGCGAACTGATAACGCGCGTAGGTCTTCGGCCGAAAAGATCGGCGGCAACGTCTCTTCGGAGACCACGTTCACGATAGCTCCAGCCGCCTTTGGCAATCCTGTTTCAGACACCCGCTTCGCCACAATGACGCGATTTCTCCTCCTGCTGATCCTGTTGACGCCCGCCGCCGCCATGGCGCAACGCCCGCCCGTGTCCCCGGTCGCGCGGCTGGTAATCTCGCCCACTGATCTGACGGTGATCGCGGGTGACACGATGCGCCTTCGCGTCGAGGCGCTGGACGCGCAGGGGAATAGGATCCCAAACGTCCAGTTTCGTTTCGCCCCCGCCGGCGCCTACTTCGAAGGCTCGATCAACCAGGATGGTCTGGTCCGCTCGGGCTCGACGGGCGTGCTGCCGGTTGGCGTCGCCGCCATGGTTCCTGGCGTGCAGCCGTTCGTACAGCGGCTGGACGTCCGGATGGTCGCGGGCCCGGCAACGCGGGTCGAGATCACCCCGCGCACCATCACCCGACTGGTTGCCGGTCAGCGTCTGAACCTGGGCGCCGCATCGTACTCGGCCACGGGCGATGAACGGAGGGATCCGTTCACCTGGCGCAGCTCGGCGCCCAACGTCGTGTCTGTGGACGCCGAAGGTCGCGTTCGGGCGCTCGCGCCCGGCAGAGCGACGGTTACGGCCGCAACTGGCAGCGCGAGCTCGACCATCGGGCTGGAAGTGGTCGCCGACAGGATTGCGGCGCTCGAGATAACTCCATCGGTGGTGCAGGCGAAGCAGGGCGACGTGATTCGCTTTGCGGTAACGCCGAGGGATGCGGCCGGCCGCGGGATAGAGGGTCTCACACCGACCTTCTCATTCTCACCGGGCGACGGGTCGATCGATGCGGATGGCGCATTCGTGGGATATCGGACGGGCGAGTACGTCATCACTGCCAGCTTCGGTGACCGAACGGTGGACGCGGTGGTGAACCTGGAGCCGCGGCGCGCACGCAGGTCGCTCGAGGTGGTCGGGCGGCTCCCCCGGACCGAGTTCAGCACGGAAGAGGTATGGGTCCATCCGTCGGGGAATGTCGCTTATCTCGGGACCGGCTCTGGCGGCGATCGGCTTTACGCGATCGACATCAGCGATCCCGCGAACCCGGTGATCACCGACTCCCTCGTCGCAGACACGCGTCGGGTGAACGACATCATGACCACCCCCGACGGTCGGTTCCTGGTGCACACGCGTGAAGCAGCGAGCAGTCGGCGGAATGGTATCGTCATCGCCTCGCTAGAGGATCCGAAGCACCCGGTGCAGATTGCAGAGTTCGTCGAGGGGGTCACCGCCGGGGTCCATTCGGCGTTCATCTACCAGCAGCCGGGGGGTGAGACTCACGTCTATCTCACCAACAACGGCACGAACACGATGCACGTTGTCGATATCACCGACCCGTACCGTCCGCGTGAGGTAGCGCAGTGGCGTGCGCCAGCACCGGGCGCGGGGGGTTCGCTCCACGACATCGATGTTCAGGACGGGCTCGCCTACCTCAGCTATTGGAACGAGGGGCTCATCGTGCTCGACGTCGGCAACGGAGTACGCGAGGGGAGTCCGTCCAACCCGAGGTTCGTCTCGCAGTACAAGTACGACCTCAATGAGCTGTACAGTCACGTAGAGGTGGATGGCGGACCGGGCTTCATCCGAGGGACACACACCGCCTGGAGGCACAACGACTACGTCTTCATTGCCGACGAAGTATTCCCGACCTCGCCTCAGCGCGGGACAACCGACGCTGCCGCGAACCGGGCGTACGGCACGATGCAGGTCATCGACGTTTCGGATTGGGCCAACCCGCGCTCGGTAGCCTGGTACACGCCGGAGGATGGCGGAGTCCACAACATCTGGATCGAAGGTGACCGACTGTACATGGGCGCCTACAACTCAGGATTCCGGGTTTTCGATATCGCCGGCGAGCTGCGCGGTGACCTGCGAGCGCAGGGACGGGAGATCGCCCACCTCAATACCGCCGATATGAACGGCAACGTTCCGAACCAGGCGATGACGTGGGGCGTGGTGGTGAAGGATGGCCTCGCCTATGTGAACGACAATCACAACGGCCTCTGGATCGTCCGGATAGACGAGTAGGGTCAGCCCTGGGGTTGCTTCTACGGAAAGGGTGCGCAAGTCGCATCCTTCTCCCGTCGTGGGTATGACGAGTGCGTTCGCAGGTATATGAGAAGGAGCGAGTCTCTCCGACCTCCGCAGATCCGAACGTCGTCTGAGCAATGAAATCGATCAAGCCGGGTACGCTCGTTCTCTTCGCGCTTCTCGCGCTCGTCTCCACCTGGGTGGCGTGCACCGCGGGTGTTCCCGCACTCGTGCCGGAGTTCGGGGCGATCGAGGAGATCGGCGGAGAGGCCGGGGAAGCACTTCCGGAGGGGCTGATCGAGCTCGGGAGTGTTGAGGGAGATCGTCCCGAGCTTCCGACTGAAGGCGAGCGGGCAGCTGGATTGGCGGCACTGCAGAGGGGGATCGCCGCCAGCGAAGCGGGTAACCGGGCGGCGGCAATTTCCGCCTTCGAGCAGGCGGCCGAGCAGCTTCCCGCTTTTGCCGACTGGTCGCAGATCCTCGCAGCCCGGGAGGAAGCATCGGCCGGCGACGCGCGTGCCGTTCAGCGGAGGGTCGCGGCCGTCGAGGGAGGGGCCGCGGCGTGGGGTTGGCGCGCACTCTTCACGGCGCACGTAACCGCTCGCGACTCCGCTGCCGCCGCAGGTGTCGCTGAGGAGGCAGCGGGCGAGCTCGAGCTTCCGGTCGAGCGCGCACTCGCATGGCTGTGGGCGGGTCGCGCGCGGGTGAGCGCGGGCGACCAGGCGCGTGGGCTGGATAACTTCCGCCGCGCGATGCGGGAAGGCTCGCAGCACCCCGGAGCCGTGGACGCCGCGCGCGCCGCGCACGACCTGGGCAACATCACGGCAGACGATCGGCTCCTGATCGGCCGCACACTGCTGGCGGCGGGAGGGATTGATCGCGGGCTGCCGATGATCGAGGCGTACCTCGCATCCCCAGGCGTCTCCGCGACAGACAGGGCCGCGCTGCAGCTCGAGGTCGGGCGCAGGCTCTTCAACGCCAGAAGATACGAGCCGGCGGAGCGGCTGCTCAGGGGAGCGGCGGGCACCCTGCCGGAAGCCGGCTTTCTGCTGGGGCGCACATTGTACCGCTCCGGAGAGGAGGAGCAGGGGGTCCAGCGGTTCAGCGAGGTCGTGCGCGAGCATCCGCGCACCGCGGCAGCCGCCGACGCGCTCTTCCTGCTCGGCGATCTGGCCCACGATCAGCCCAGCCGCCGGAACGCCGCCGCCGAGTATTATCGGCAGGCAATCGCCACCGGCGCCCACAACATCTCAGCAGCGGATGCAAGCACCCGTCTGGCGGGCATACACCTGATCGCGGGCAATGCACGGGCAGCTGCGACCGATCTTCAGGCATATCTCGCCAGCCGGCCCAGAGATGCGGTCTCGATCCCGGCGCTCTACTGGCTCGGTCGCGCGCAGATGCAACTCGGTCAGGGGGATTCGGCCAGAACCACCTTCAGGCAGGTGCTCACGGTCGACCCCTTCTCCTACCATGGGATGCTGGCGGCGGCGCGGCTGAACACCTCCCTCGCGGCGGTTGAGCTTCCGAACCCGCCGGAGCCGGAGCCGGCGGCGGCCTCCGCGATCGAGTTCGCCTTCTTCCGCATCGATCTTCTAGGCGAGCTCGGGTTGGGGGAAGAGGCGACAGTGGAGCTGGCCCGGCTCCAGGCGGCGGTGCGTGAGGATGTCGGCGCGCTCTACGCCGTCGCCGAGGCGATGTCGCAGCACGGACAGCCCATCGCGGGCGCTCTCCTGGGACGTGAGATCCAGGGAAGGACGAAGCAGTGGGACGACCGGCTCCTGCGCATCGTCTACCAGTTCCCTTATCGGGACCTGGTGGTGCAGGAGGCCCGGCGCCATTCCCTCGACCCATTCATGATCGCAGGGCTCATTCGGCAGGAATCCTTCTTCAACCCGGCTGCCCTGAGCCCGGTTGGCGCAGTCGGCCTGATGCAGGTGATGCCGGAGACGGGAGCCGGGCTCGCCCGCAGGGCCGCGGTGAGCGGCTATTCCGCGGCTACTCTGAGGCAGCCGGAGGTGAATGTGCGGCTCGGTACCCTGTTCGTGGCTGATCAGATGTCGCGCTGGGGGGGACGGCTCTCCGACGTCTTTGCGGCGTATAATGCCGGACCGAACCGGGTGGTGCGGTGGCGGCAGTTCCCTGAGCACCGCGACGACGAGATCTACATCGAGCGAATCCCGCTTCAGGAAACGCGCGACTATGTGAAGCGGTTGAAGCTAAATGGGGAGATCTATCGGCGTCTTTACGCTGCCGGCTAGGATCACCTTCGGAGTTTTTCAGCGCGAAGACGCGAAGGGCCGCGAATGTACGCGGAGGAATTGGCTGAGGTACCTGGGGAATGTGATCTACAGTGGACAACTTCAGATAAATGTCAGACGGCAAGGGGGGCGGGGCTTTTTACGGGGCGCTCGTACTTGTTGGCGCCGTGGTCGGCATCGGTATCCTGGGCGCGATCCGTTATTCACGGCCGGTGGAGGAGACGCACGTCCACTATCACGCCAACTGGGCGGTGTTTGTAGATGGGCAGCGACTCGATCTCTCGGGGAACGAGTACATGGAGGATGTCTTTCAGTGCATGGCCGATCCTTCGAGCCAGACGCCGGAGACCCGCATCCACATGCACGAGAACAATCAGGACGTTGTCCACGTGCATGATTCCGGTACCACGTGGGATCACCTGCTGGCGAACCTCGGCTTCGGAATCGGCCACGATTATTTCGACTCCGGGAAGATGCGACTGCAGAACGACGGTACGAGAACTCTGAAGTTCGTGCTGAACGGGCGTCTGGTCACAAGCGTGCGGAATGTGCCTGTACGAAACGAGGACCGTCTTCTGATCAGCTTCGGCCCGGAAGCCGCTGCAGATCTGGTCGGAACGCAGTTCGAGCAGGTCGCGACCAACGCGGGGGAGTTCAACACGATGCCGGACCCGGCGAGCTGTTCGGGAGCTACAGAGCCCACGACAGCGGAGCGAGTGCGCGACGCGTTCTGGTTCTAGTCACGCCCCGAGGAAACTGGAAGTGAGAAAGGGAGCCGGCAACGTGCCAGCTCCCTTTCTCACTTCTGGCCCTCCGGCGGAACAGCGGCTCGAGACATTCCATGCGATGGCGCGGCTAGCATGGAAACCAGCTGCCGCATCAGCAGCTGCTGCCGGAGCCGCCTCGAGAGCCCTCTATCACGAACTGT
>ERZ1066118.600-NODE-600-length-31105-cov-33.750660_pt1 | contig 31105 bp, 31 predicted proteins | sample MGYA00382765_ERZ1066118 | MGnify/ENA primary metagenome ERZ1066118 (study PRJEB33369, sample SAMEA5778348) | biofilm metagenome | biome: Industrial cooling water; feature: Water cooling tower basin; material: Biofilm | place: United Arab Emirates | collected...
TCGCTATCCATCCCCACCGTGTAGACGGATGGGGAATTCCGCGAGAAAAGTTAAGGAAGGGCTATGTCGCTCGAACCAGCCGCAGCTGATTTGAAGCTATTTCGCCAGATTGCTAAAAAATGCTAAAAATTGGCATTTTTTTACAAAAGTTATCATTATAGGCGGGATTTGACCTCGCGCGTCCGAGAGCGATTTGACTGGACGCCTTGTGCTATGATTCGGGCATATAGCTGAAAAACTCAGTTAAGTATTGGTGGTTGGCAACAACCGCGCTCTATCTCTACTGTCCCATTTCATCCTGCTCTGTTTAAAAAGACAGGGCTTCCATGCTCTAGTGTTTTTAGGTGAGTCTGTCCATCCTTTCGGATCGCTGCCAAGCTGAGTACCGCTATGGTGCGAGTCTCCAGGATGGAAGAAAGATGAATTTAGGGAAGCGGCTGGCTATAGCAAGATTAGATGCTGCTAGCACGTGATAGTTAATGCAACAGGTGAAATTTATGTCGCTCCCCCCTAAATTCGCCGTTTTTGGTAAAACAGCCCCATCCAGAAGCAGGTTGGTTAGTTCAACTAAATTACCTGATGTTTACATAGGGCGACCGGATGTGCCCAAGAACGATTCAGCTAAAGGTGTGGTTTCCCCTGGTAATACGCCACAGCCACAATTTTCCCCAAGAACGCCAGAGGAAGGGATGGGGATAAAAGCCGCTCGGAGAACCCAAAAAAAACCAGCTAACCGAGGGGAAGGGATGGGGAGATTCTCCCAACCGTTCAGGGAAGGCTTCGCCAACAAAAAAGCTGAGGGCATCCGCAACGCTTCGCGATCGCATCAAACCAATCGCGAAACAGCTAAAATTCTACCCCAGTCCGAATCAATCCCGCTTTGGTTAAGCTGGTTGATCCAATGGCAGCGGCGCTCTTCAGTGGTCACGTTCCTCCTGGTAGGTGCCACCCTCGCAGTTTATGGCGGGACGGTGTATACCCAACAATTGTGGAACCGAGAATATCGCCAGCTCGAAACGTTACAACTCCAACAACGGCAACTGACGGCTGCGGGTGAAGTGGTCAAAAATGAGCTAGCCCGACAAGCCGAACAACAAGATACGGGGCTGGTGCCCGCAACACCAAACACCAACCTATTTTTGCAGCCAGCACAACAACAGCCAATCCCTAGCCCCAATTCCACACCTGTAGCAGCTCCAGGTGCCAACCCGCAGCTCTTGCCCACACCAGTGGGATACTAGAAATTTGGATTTTAGATTTGAGTTGCTCGTTCAATCCCAAATCTAAAATCTAAACTCTAAAATCGCTTTAGTGGGGTTTTGCTATGGCTAAGGCCGACCCTCCCTCTTCTCGCTATACTCGACGACGGAGTAGCTCGCCTAAGCTTCTGCAATGGCGTCGTCAACCACCAAAGGCTGCAAAAGAAAAGCAACAACCTCCAGCAGAGCTATCTTCACTAGAAGAACAACTCGATCTACCGCAACAGGCATCTCCTTTGCGACTGGTGTTAGTTTGGGCTGTACTGCTGGTTAGTGGGTTAGCTCTGGGTTGGAATTTATATCGCCTGCAAATTATTCGCGGTTCGGAGTTGCGAAATCTGGCTCGACAGCAACAGATGGTTTCCCTGCGTCCATTTGTGCCGCGCCGTTCGATCATCGATCGTAACGGCAACGTCTTGGCGCTGGATCGACCTGCCTATAGCCTGTACGCCCATCCCAGACTGTTTAAAGCCCCAAAAGAAGCGATCGCATCTGCTGTGGCTCCCTTGCTCCAACGTACCCCCGATCAACTGCTGAAGCAGTTCAATACCGCTGCCACTGGCGTCCGGATGGAAAATTCTTTATCAGAAGAAGTTGCCGACCGGATTTCGGCTTTGCGCTTAGATGGCATCGAGTTGGTTAAACATTACTCCCGCCTCTACCCGCAGCAGGAAACCGCCGCCGATGTGGTGGGTTTCGTCAACGTCGATCATAAAGGTCAAGCGGGGGTGGAATACAGCCAGGAAAAATTGCTGGAGCGCTTTGTTCGTTCCGTGAGGCTAAACCGCTCTGGAAACGGTGCTTTGGTTCCTTCTGGCTTTCCAGAGGGTTTGACCAACTTTGACGATTTGCGAGTCCAGCTGACCATCGATAGCCGACTGCAACGCTCAGCCCGCGCCGCGCTTAAACAACAAATGGAGCTGTTTAAAGCCAAACGCGGTACCGTCATGGTGATGGATGCCCGGGATGGTTCGTTGCTGACACTGGTTTCTGAGCCTTCCTACGACCCGAACCAGTACTACAAGTACGATGTTAGTTTGTTCAAAAACTGGGCGCTCACAGACCTATACGAACCCGGTTCAACGTTTAAACCGATTAACGTAGCGATCGCATTAGAAGCTGGCGCCATCAAACCTGATACCATTATCCGCGACGAGGGTCAAATCGCCGTCGGTTCCGAGGTAATTTCCAACTATAACTTTGAAGAACGAGGCAGCCCTGGGCTATTAACCATCACCCAGATTATCTCCAATTCCAGCAACGTCGGCATGGTACACATCGTCGAAAAAATGCGAAGTCAAACCTTCTACGGCTGGCTGGAACGTCTGGGAATTGGGCAAGCGGTGGAAACAGATCTGCCATTTTCAGCTGCGGGTTCGCTACAGGGTCAAGAGTCCTTTACAAATTCCCGCATTTATGCTGCAACCGCCGCCTTCGGTCAGGGATTTTCCCTCACACCGATTCAGCTGTTGCAACTGCACGGTGCGATCGCTAATGGTGGCAAACTGGTTACTCCCCACGTAGTGCGGGGGCTAACTGACAGTCAAAACAAACTGTATTGGCAACCCACCTTATCATCCCCCCGTCCCATCTTCTCCCCAGCAACCACTGAAGCCGTACTGGAGATGATGGAAGCCGTGGTCAAAAATGGCACTGGCAGGGTTGCCCAAATACCGGGATACCGCATTGGAGGTAAAACCGGCACATCCCAAAAAGCCAGCCCTACCGGCGGCTACTCCGCAACTGCCAGAATTACCAGCTTCGTGGGGATTGTGCCCGTTGACGCCCCGCGGTACGTAGTCCTAGCAGTCGTGGACGAACCCCAGGGAAGAGCCTTTGGTTCTAACGTCACAGCACCGATTGTTAAATCTGTAATGGAAGCACTGATGGCAATCGAGCAAGTTCCACCCAGCCAACCACTAGAAGCTCAAGATTAGGGGATTTTAGATTAGAGATTGCAGATTTTAGATTGAAATTAAATCTGCAATCTGCAATCTGCAATTATGCTAGGCTCTAGTGCCAATTTGTTGAACTTCCCACAGCAGATTTTAGATTGAAATTAAATCTGCAATCTGCAATCTCTAATCTGAAATTATTCTATGCCCTAGTGCCAATTTGTTGGATTTGTTGGCACAGTTGTTCGAGACTGGTTGCGGGTTCAGAACAGGTGAGTCCTGAGCAAACTAACCCTAAACTTCCCGTAGGAAGATTGCTTTCTAAGGCGTAAACAGCAGTGGGGAAATACTGGGTTACGAGGCCAGTTAATATGTCAGTTGAGGTGCGAATTAAAGTGGGGTTCCGATACCAATCTAAAGCTGTAAACAGACTTGGACAGGCTTGAGGAGATTGGTTCATCGCGCTAGCAAAAGCCTGCAATGCTTGCTCGGCTTTGTCGAGATATTGCAAGTCTTCTGTTAGTAAAGCAAGGCGGATTAAATTTGCGATCGCTACCCCATTTGCTGAAGGCGTCGCATTATCCACATAGCTGCGTTCCCGCACCACTAAATCGCTACTGGCATCGCTAGCAGTATTGTAATATCCTCCTAGATCTACACTCCAGAGAAAATCATCAAATTCTTGTTGAACTTGAACCGCTTTTTCTAACCAAAAGTTGGCATTTGGTAATTGGTAATTGGTAATTGGTTTTAACTTACCAATTACTAGGGAAGCTTGTTGTAAATCCAGCAAGGCTTTGATGTAGAAAGCATAATCTTCAGATTGAGCTAATACTGCTGGTTGACCTTCGTAATTGAGTCGGTGAAACCTGCCATCAACCCACTGCTGGTCGATCATAAAATTAGCCGCCTTGGCAGCAATTTCCAGGTATTCGAGATGCCCAAAAACCGCATAGGCACGAGCTAGCCCCGAAATCATCAAACTATTCCAAGCCACAATCATCTTTGTGTCGGTTACAGAGGGAATGCGCCCCAACCAATTTCCCGTTTTAGCCTCCTGATTATTGCGGGCAGGTGGGAAAGTTTCTAAAGATGCGGGTTCAGTACCGTAGCGAACTTGAAAAAGTTTGGCTAAAGCTGTTTCTAACGTATCGCTCAACTTGCCGGTATGACGGCGTTGCAGCACGTTATGGCCTTCAAAATTGCCATCGGGAGTGACAGTGAATTGTGCTTTAAGTTCGGTTAATTCTTCAGAAGTGAGAAGCTGTTCTAGTTCGGTATAACTCCAAACATAAAAAGCACCTTCTTCTGGTTCTCTTTCGCTTGGATTGGTGAAACTATCAGCGTCTTGAGCAGCAAAGAAATAACCTTCAGGGGCTGTCATTTCGCGTTTGAGCCATTTTACCGTAAGTGCGATCGCTCGCTCAAACGCCGGTTCGGTTACCCCAGAACTCCACAAATTAGCCAGATATTCCACAATCTGACCGTTATCGTAGAGCATCTTTTCAAAATGGGGCACCGTCCAAGTCGGGTCAACCGTATAGCGGTGAAAACCGCCCCCTACATGGTCGAAAATGCCCCCCAAAGCCAAATCTAAACCGCGTTGGCTAGAAACCTGCTTGGCATCGTATTTGGCGTCTTCTAACGAGAAGCGGACGGTTTCCAAGGCAACTTCAGCATAAGGCATCATCGGGAAACTGGGACCAGACCCACGACCACTAACAATCCCAGTGCTTGTTTCCAAACCCTGGCGCAGCAAACTAGCGGTCAACTGCCCAGAAGGTTCAAGGACGGCTGCCTGTTCCAGATAACCTTGAATTTCTTCTTTAATTGACTGTACCTTGGCTTTTTCCGTGTCGTAGTAGCGGCGAATCGCTTCTAGCACTTGCAAAAAGCCAGGGCGTCCGTAGCGGGGTTCCAGGGGAAAATAAGTACCGCCGTAAAAAGGCACCAAGTCGTATGGCTCTAAAAACACATTGAGAGGCCATCCACCTTGCCCAGTCATCATTTGTAACGCCTGGTTGAACTAAGCCCAAAAGTCACCTTTTGAACTCGTCGCAGAACCGGACGTGAGCCTTTCAACTCATCCGGCTCCTCAATGATTCGGTGCTTGTCATGCATACCAGTCCTCCAAGTTTGCTTCGCCTTGATGAAGGCTCATGTCATTTGAAGTTTTTAAGTCATGGCAGTGTCGATGGAGCAATTGAAAGTTTGTTGTCTGATTGCTGCCCCCTTTGTTTTTGGGGACTATATGGTCAAGTTCGATCAAATCTCCATCGCGGAAGTTCAGTCCACATAGAGCACATTTCCCTTTTTGGAGCTTGAGCAATTTTGCTTTTGTAGGGGACAGTTTGGGATGTTTGCCCATTCTGGCTCCCCAGTAAGCCCAGTCTCCGTCATAGGGACTTCTGTTCCCCGACACTTTGGTGAATCTGACAATGTTGCTGTCGCTGTGTCGGTATAAATGGACTCTGATTTTCCCTAGCGTTCTGAAACCCCATTGGCTGTTCCGAAGTGGATGCCAATATTTCTTTTTAACCCACTTCTTCCCTTTTCTGGGGTGTCTTCTTTTAGCCCATCTCCAGAGTTTCTGGAATAATAGGTTGTCAAGTTCAGAGAATAGCGAGCTACTGCATACAGTTGAGTAGTATTTGCTCCATCCCCTAATAATTTTATTCAGCGCTCCGATGAGCGCATATTGTGGGGCGTTGCTGTACTTCTCAACCGTTTCAGCGAGTTTGCGGTAGTGTTCTCTTACTTTTTCTTCGCTAGGTTTGATGATTGTTTTGAAACCGAGTGGTTTTCCGTTTGAATTATTGCCTGTATGATTTTTCCCTGCTGGATACTGCCTGAAATTGAATCCTAAGAAATCAAATCCGGCATTTCCTTCATAGGGAACTAAGGTATGGCTGATCCTCGTTTTGCTCGGTTTCAGTTCCAGCCCAATTTCTTTTAACCACTCCAATAAGATAACTTGGGATTGCTTGATAACTTCCAGGTCATCGTGGAGGACTACAAAGTCATCCGCGTAGCGAATTAATTGTAGCCTTTTGCGCTTGTCCCGTTTGCTGTCCTTATTGTTTATAGACGGCAAGGTTTCAGCGAACTGCTTGATACGTTCCTCCATTCCGTGTAGAGCAATGTTAGCCAACAGTGGCGAGATAGTTCCGCCCTGCGGCGTTTCTTCCTCAGTAGGTAGGAGTTGATTATTATCTATCACCCCCGCTTTCAACCAGGCTTTGATTTGCCTTTTAATGGTGGGGGATGTATTTAATTTAGTCAGCAGTTTTGAGCGATCAATTCGGTCAAAGCACTTCGTTATGTCTGCATCAAGTACGTATTTTGGTTTTAACCTGATGCAACTAAAAATTGCTTCAACCGCGTCATGGGCTGAACGTCCTGGTCTAAACCCGTAGGAGTTTTCTTCAAACTTGGCTTCCCATTCAGGTTCGAGAGCCATTTTTACCAAGGTTTGTAATGCCCTGTCGTACATCGTTGGGATTCCTAATGGACGCTTTTCGTCTTTTCCTGGTTTAGGTATCCAAACCCTTCTAGTTGGTTTGGATTTGGAATCGATTTTTAGACGCCCTACCAGTTTTAGACGTGCTTCTGGGGATAGAGATTTTACTCCGTCTACTCCTGCCGTCTTGCGCCCCTGGTTATCTTGGGTAACCTTGCGTACAGATAGGCATTTGGCTGACCAGGACTTCATCAAGAGTCTCTGAAGTTTGCGAACTGTTTTGACATCACCACGCTGACTGGCTTGGAAAATCCGTTTTTGAAGCTTGAACACCATTTTCTCTAGCTGGCGCCAGGGAATTTGGTTCCATTCATACGTCGGTTTTTCAACCGCGTTCATAACTTTTGCACTCCTAATGGCAGCTTTTCCTTCCAAATCATTGTGTCTCCGTCAGCATATCCATTCCACTTAGGCAGAATGGCGTTGGCTTCTGAGACAATCCTGCTCGTCTTTAGCTTGCGCTGGTTACTACTTGGGTTTTCGACCTTCACCCAAGAGCTATAAACGAGTTATCCCGTTCCTGATTTCCGTTGGTTTCTGGCTTTAGAGTCCCTCTCTCCGCCGAGGTCTGTTTCGGGTGCTAATGTCTCATTACACGATCGAGACATCTTTTGGGTAAGCTATTTTGACTGCTTCCGCTTAGACCTGGTGACATTTTGTCTGTAGCCAATAACCCGCGTAGGCTACTTCAGCATTAACGACGGTTCAAACAAGGGTTTGCTGGCGCTACTCATAACCAGTTGCTAGCCGGGGTTCCCAGTCGGATTCTGGGTTACCGACATTCCTCCCCGCTTCACTCCGTAAAGTTACCAATTTTCCGAAGCGGGGGAGTGCTTTCACTCTTGCACCTAGAGGGTTGGACTTGGGGTTCTAGGCTACTTCCCTCACCAACACGGAAATCAAGTTATCAAGGTTCGGTTATTACTACAGCTTAAGTTCGGTAATCCTTACTTAGATTTGTGTAGTTTTGTTGAACCATGTCTCTCATCCTTGAGCATTTTTACTCATTTAGAGAGAACGGGTCGCACCATGTAAATACTGTCGAGGTCGGGACGTTCTTCCCGGTCTACTTTGATGGGCAGAAATTTGGCGTTCATGTACTCGGCGATCGCACCATCGGAAAAAGCTTCTCCTTCCATCACCGTACACCAGTGGCAACTGGAATACCCTATTGAGAGAAAAATCGGCTTATTCATACGGCGTGCCGTTTCTAAAGCTTCGTCGCACCAAGGCCACCAGTCAATCGGGTTGTCGGCATGTTTGCGAAGGTAAAGGCTCATGCTTTGAGCAAGGCGATTGGTCATATTACTCTCCGTATGATTGCGGATATCATTCTGGTACTCTAGCGTGTGGCGTAGAGCAATGCTTGTACCTCCAGGGCTAAGGTGAAGCATTGGGAATACCTTGCTGAAGTTCGGCAATGCGCTGTTGGTAAAGAGAGGTCAAAAACTCGATTTCTTTTCTCGCACTTTGTTGCAACTCTGGTGGCAAACTCGATGCTAATAGGGCAAATGGTTCGCTAACTTCTTCTAGTAAGTCTACGATTTCATCGAGAGAAGCATCCTGATAATCCCAGGTTTGCATATCCTTGGTTGATTGTAAATCGATATTCTGTTGCGCTATAATTTCTAATTCGTTAAATTCTGTTGTCATAATTAACCTCTGATTTTCTATTAATACTTTGTCGGTAAAAGAAGGCGGTGTAATAGACTCACCTTTTTTGTTAAGATTTTATGCCAATAAGGTGCTAAGCGTGTATGGGGTAAGACACGTGAATCGCTTGGCGATCGCATCGAGCATGAAGGTGAGGTTTACACCTGCTGGGAGTTTTTCACCGATAACAGGCTTTTCTCAATGTCAGAGGTCTTTTAAAAATACGATTCGGTGGTGCGATTCGCGCTGCACGTAAAGCGAAGCGATCGCGCAGCGTGCAGTAGGTATATCGCCCTTCAACCTCCAAACTCAGCCCATCGGCGGTTGTCAGCGCCTCATGGGATCGAAACGATATTCGGATAACCGCCTTAGCATTAGCTAGCTGAAACCGATAAAATTAAGGAAAATTACGCAAGATGCTGAAGATCCCATGATTCCTACCGTTATTGAACAATCGGGTCGTGGCGAACGCGCCTTTGATATTTATTCCCGGCTTTTGCGGGAGCGGATCGTCTTTTTAGGCAAAGAAATTGACTCGGATCTCGCTAACCTGATCGTTGCCCAGTTGCTGTTTTTAGACTCGGAAGACTCGGAAAAAGATATTTACCTGTATATCAACTCTCCGGGTGGCTCGGTGACGGCAGGCATGGGAATTTATGACACTATCAAACAAATTCGTCCTGATGTCTGTACGATTTGTACTGGCTTAGCAGCGAGTATGGGTGCTTTCCTCCTCAGTGCCGGGACAAAAGGCAAGCGCATGAGTCTGCCCCATTCTCGGATTATGATCCACCAACCCTTAGGGGGCGCTCAAGGTCAAGCAACCGATATTGAAATTCAGGCGAAAGAAATTTTGTATCACAAGCGCCGCCTGAACCTGTTGCTAGCAGAACACACCGGACAACCTCTAGAACGAATCGAGCAAGATACCGAGCGCGACTTCTTCATGTCGGCAGAAGAAGCACAAAACTACGGTTTAATCGATCAAGTGATTGACCGGCGTGCTACCGGCAGCAAACCGATCGCGGCTGTTAGCTAACCAAGCTTTGATTTTAGAGTGATGCGATCGCTCTAGACAGAGGTTTGAATCAAATCAAACCTCTGATTTTTTTACTAAGCAAGACAAAGAAACCCGGTTTCTCTGAAAAAAGCATTTGATGAAGAAACCGGGTTTTTGGCCTCGACAAAGAAACCCGGTTTCTCTGAAAAAATCGTTGGTTTGGCAACCAAAGATCGATGAAGAAACCGGGTTTCTGGCCTCGTCTTGTGTCAACCCTGACTAAGATATCGGGTTGGGTTGAAGTTCCAAGTGCTGTAGAAATTCCCCTAATTGTTTGGGGGATAATTGGTAACGCGATCCCTTGCCGTAAGTTTGGATCAGGTGCGCCTTTCCTTTCTCTGGAGTCCACCCAATGCGCTTGAGTTCGACATCGATTTTGGCAAAAGATTCCAAATATTCTAGGAATTCCAGCATTTCTTGTTTATCAAGTAGATCGAGGGATTTTTTACCATAGGTACGTTCCAGGAACTTGTTTCTCTGGTCATCAGTCCAACCTAAACGCTTCAGTTCGCTCTTGATCTGAGCCAGCAAATCGGATAAATCTACAGGGTCAGTTGCCTCGGTTAGCTTCTCGAACCCATCCGGCGCTTCGGCGTCCGATGGCACGGGTTGAGCGGCGCTTTTATTGGCGTCATGACGGCGCGAGCGAATTGGCGTCACCTTTTTAAATGAAGGGATAGTTAGCTCGTTTTCTTCCTCAAGTGTCGGCATCGAATCGCCTACCAGATTCTCAGTCCAAGCATGGCTTTGCCAATCTGAAGTTAATGGGGCATTAACTCCAACTGCCTCGATCGGTACTACAGGCGGGTTTAGATCTAAATCAGCAGGTTGCGATGTATCGTTTAACCAACTCGTATCCGTAGAAATACGACCAAACTTAGCTGACTCGAATTGCTCTTGAGGGAAAGTCGGCTCGCTCGTCGAAAACCTCTGAGATTGACCCAAAGCTTCGCTGGTAGATAAGGAAGCATCAAGAATTTCTGGCTGTGTCGGTGTCAAGTTGCCAATGCCCAAAACTTCCATCGCCCTTTTACGGGCGCGGTCTTCTGCCTGTTCAATTGTATCGGCAGCAGCCAAGCCAGTAGCGCGGATTACACCTTCAATCAGAACACTGGCTCTAACAACATACTTGTCACCTTGAATGGTCAGTAACTCGGAAATCACACTGGTTGTGGGATAGCGAACTGGAAATTGGGTAAACATAATATTGCTCGGCTAAAAAACAGCAGCGGTCTAGAAACTGGGATTGGACTTACGCGCGAAGATCCTAGAAACCGGGTTTCTGTTTAGATCTTTCGTTGCCAAACCGATGATTTTTCATAGAAATCCGGTTTCTTTGCGTAAGTGCTATGGGAGAAAGTACAACAGAAGGTTGTCAAACTTTAGCAGCATATAGCTAATGCTCGAAAAGATTTTGATTTGAAGACCGCACATCAGTTGTGCGACCAGGCAAAAACGATTTTTGCTGAATCGCTTCAGGACAAAGGAATCGAGAGAGGTATGTTCGGTAAAAACTGTATGGATGCAGCCTTTGGGCAATTGCTTTCCATTTTGGGATGGGTGTGCTGGAACCTTGGAGCGTACTTCGCCCAAGTCGATGCCGCAGCAACGAGTCAAATCTGACCAAATCGCAGCACTCATACACCCAAAGACTTGAGGGTGGAAGTGCATCAATGTGGGCAATCTGGTTACAGCTGTCATCGAAATCGTGCAGTTAGTTAGATGGTGTTGATTCCACGTCTTTAACAAGTAGTAGCTGTGGATAATCGGGGCAAGTTCCCAGATATGATTCTAGTAGGCTACTCCTATAATCTTTGATTTGGGGGTCGAGGATGTCACAATAATAAAAGGATTGTTCATCCGCACGGCTCATTTAAGCCACTAGGTTGACTGCCGGAAAACCCAGCGCCCTAAAAGCGCGAACTACTTGCCAAACCGAACGGGTAGCGCATTGCACTAGACGCCTAAAACCTGTGTGTTCCTACAGTAGCAACCCATTGGTCAAGTGCAAGCCCCTTCCACAGGGTAGCCCCGTTTAGGGCAACGTATCGCTAGATACGGGCAAGTTATGGGTTATATCCCCAGATCGTTGCTGGGTGCATGTGCGCGTGAGTTCGCCAAGCGTGCGGTCGGCATATCGCTCCAAAGTTGGATCTTTCCCGATACAACCGAAACGGGAACAGTCTCTGGTTCTTTTTCGCTACCTGTGGACGGGCAATTACTGGTTCTATACCTCAAGGTATACAGGAGGTAAAACTGGGAAAACCTGGTCACATCTCAGGAAGCTTTATAAGACCATCACCGCATTCAGTTGCGGACTCGTAAGAGTTCCTTTGGTGGCAACGGCAGATGCAACTGGAGAGCGATCGCTAGAGCTTTGCTGATAGCGATCGGCACTTCACCAAGATATCTTGTATCTCCACCAACAAGACCCTGGGATTTATTAACCTCTGTTATGTCCAGTTTTGACTCTAGCCTACTTCCAAAATTTAAGAAGTAAGGCTTTCCCCACACATTGCCTCACCTTTCCCCAAAAGTTGAGGAAACTGCCCGAAAAGGGTCTAGGGACTAGGGATTAGGGGCTAGGAAATCATAAAAAAAGGGGATTAGGGACTAGGGAAAAACAAGAAAAAGCCATTGTGTAAAGAAGCATAAACTTTTTCTTCCCCTAGCCCCTAGCCCCTAACCCCTGCCCCTTGACAAATCCCCTGATTTTAATCGTGGGGATTATCCAGCCGCTAGTTTCTCTTAATGCATCAAAAAGTGGGAAAATCTAGGGGATTGGGTGGCTGATTGACAGAGGTTAAACTTGCTCCTACTAATTGCATCGTAGTTTGCCAACCAATGTCTGGCTCTAAGGTGGGAATATCTTTGGGGTGTTCGGGCGACCAAACCTCGCCGCAATAGACAGTTTTCGCGACACTCTCAGGATACAAGAACCAGGAGATAAGCCAATTAAATTGAAGAATTGGTAAATGTCAAGCAGGAAAAAACTGGAAAGCCAAATCTTTCCCCAGTTTTCATCCTTCGGAACCATTATCTAAATGACCAATTCTAAAATTAGCGAGCAACAGTAAGGGGCAAGAGTCGGCTGTGCTGGATGAAAGCAAGGTCAAAAAATCTAATTAAGACGCTAAGGACTAAGTCGCTTCATGGAATTTTCAATCTCTACATTGCTTTATAACTTCACCGAAGACAAACTGGTGGCTGCCAAATTTTTAGAAAAAAAAACTCGGATGCCAAGATGAATCTTGTAGGGAAAAGTTACAGATTGCCCTGGATGCTCTGGAAAAAATTGGCATTTTGGTAAAAGAGCGGGGCAAGTATCGTCGGGTGGTAGAAGAAGGAGTGGTGGAAGCTAAACTCCGCTGTTCGAGTAAAGGGTTTGGCTTTGCGATTCAGAACGTTGAAGGATCGGCAGATATATACGTGCGGGAAAGCAATCTATCGACCGCATGGAATGGCGATCGCGTGTTGGTAAAAATTACCAAAGAAGGCAACCGGCGGCGCTCTCCAGAAGGAGAAGTACGGCTAATTCTAGAGCGCGCCCATCCCAGCGTACTGGCGCGAGTTAAACAAACGCCTTCCGGATTCCGGGCAGTTCCCTTGGACGATCGCTTGCTGTTTGAACTCGAACTGCAACCAAATGGCACTAACTTAGCAGAAGCGATCGATCATTTGGTGGATGTGGAAATCCTGCGCTATCCTTTGGGACAAAATCCCCCCATCGGTCGCGTTACCCAAATCCTGGGCAGCGACGCCGAAGCAGCCGCAGATATCGATATTGTCTGCTGCAAGCACGATTTACCCCGCTCTTTCCCCAATGCGGTGCTAGCCGCGGCAAACGAACTCGATTTTGCCAAAATTCGCAAAACTAACCAGAAAAATCGTCTAGATTTGCGCCATCTGGTAACGCTCACCATTGGCAGCGACGCGAAGGTAAAAAACAGCGACGGAGCGGAATTTTCACTGGTAGAACAAGCGCTGACCTTAGAAAGAATCGATCCCGAACGCTGGCGAGTCGGCGTCCACATCACCGATGTTGCCACCTACGTCGAACCCGACTCGCCGATCGACCGGGAAGCGCAACGACGCGGTACTAGCGTGGTGTTGGGCGAAACCGTATTGCCCCAATTGCCGCCATCGCTGCTGCAACAATTGTCCCTGTTGCCCGGTCAAGTCCATCTGGCAATTTCGGTCTTGTTAACGTTGGATAAACTCGGTCAAGTAGTCGAGTTTGAGATTCAACCGACGGCGATCCAGGTAGATTATCAACTGAGCGAATCCCAAGCCACGGCAATACTTGAACGTCACGATAAAGGAGTTTCGGCAGATCTCAAAGAATTGGCTCCCGTGTTTGCTACGCTCGATCAACTGTTAGTTCTGTCAACGGCAGTGAAGGAACAACGACAGCAGCGGGGTGCTTTTGAGTTGAACCTACCGGAAGAAGATACCCACTTTAACGATGAAGGAGCGATCGCCGCAGTAATAGAATCATCTTCCCAACCAGCCCGCTCGACGATCCGCAATTTGATGATCTTGGTCAACGAAGTGTTAGCCCAACATTTGAAGGCGCTATCGCTACCGGCGATGTATCGGATTCAACCCGTGCCCGATCTCGATGACGTGCAAGAATTGATCAAATTGGCGAGCAATCTCCGGTTAGAGTTACAGCTTGACCAGGAAGAGACGGTAACGCCCCAAGATTATCAAAGATTTTTGCGGCAATTTGCTCAAACCCAGGCGGAAAGAGTTCTCAACTCGCTGTTGCAGTCTACGTTAAAGTCTGCGGTTTACAGCACGGCACCGGGAACGCACTTTAGTTTATCCCAAACAGAAGGCTATACCCACTGCATTTCGCCCGCCAAACGTTATGCAGATTTATTGGTACAGCGAGTCTTGCACGCCGTGTTTGAAGAAGGACGCGATCGCAAAACCACCCGCGCCAAAGAACAGGTAAATTTACGCCACAGTTCCTCCCACGGCAACATTACTTGGAATGTCCTACCACCACAGACACAGCAAGCGTTGGAAGAACATCTAGTGGCGGTAGTAGTATCCCTCAACGAACTGGAAAAAGAAGCCCAGGAAGCCGAGGCAGATTTAGCCGGACTCAAAAAAGCCGAGTTAATGAAAGAACGCATCGGCGAGATTTTGCCAGGAGCAATTACCGGCGTTCAATCCTACGGTTTCTTTGTCGAAATGGAAGTGCCGATGCCCAATGGCGAGACTTTCCGGGTAGAAGGATTGGTACACGTATCATCGCTCAAAGATGATTGGTACGAGTACCGCTCCCGACAAGAAGCCCTCGTGGGGCGCAAAAACCGCAAGCAATATCGATTGGGCGATCGCGTCGAAGTCCAAGTGAAAAGCGTCGATTACTATCGCCAGCAAATAGACTTGGTAACGGTAGACAATAACGGCGAGCCTGATGACTCGGAGCAAGATGAATCTCCGTTTTTTAGTCTCGAAGATGAGTGAATTGCTAAAGATCTCAAACTAGGGGCTAATGGCTAATAGTTAATGGCTAATTGACATAAAATGCTATATTAATAAGCTGGCAATTGGCAATTAGCTATTAGCAACGCCCAATGTTTATCACTAGCAATTTGTGTTAAATAAGGACTACTGGCTAATAACGGATGACAACTAACAAACCTTTAATTGTGGGTATTTCTGGGGCTAGCGGTCTAATTTATGCGGTGAGAACTTTAAAGTTTTTATTAGCAGCTGACTATGCCATTGAGCTGGTTGCTTCCAAATCGACTTACATGGTTTGGCAGGCAGAACAGAATATCCGAATGCCAACAGAAGCGGAGAAACAGGAACAATTCTGGCGCCAGCAAGCAGGGGTAGAAACTTTGGGTAAACTCAGATGCCATCCTTGGGGAGATGTGGGAGCCAATATTGCCAGCGGTTCGTTTCGCGCCCTGGGTATGATAGTAATACCGTGCAGTATGAGTACGGTTGCCAAACTAGCGGCTGGTTTGAGTTCCGACTTGTTAGAGCGAGCGGCTGACGTTCAACTGAAAGAAGGCCGTAAACTGGTCATCGTCCCTCGCGAAACACCTTTTAGCCTGATTCACCTGCGGAACTTAACAACTTTGGCAGAAGCCGGAGCCAGAATTGTGCCAGCAATCCCAGCCTGGTATCACAATCCCCAAACGATTGAAGATTTGGTAGATTTTGTAGTAGCTCGTGCCTTAGACCAATTCGATATTGATTGCATTCCAATCAACCGCTGGCAAGGACATTGATAAATGGTAATGGGTAATCGGTAATGGGTAATGGGGAATTTTAAATTAAAATTGAATTAAAATATAAAGTTTGCTTTTTACCAATTACCAATTACCAATTACCAATTACCAATTACCAATTACCAATTACCAATTACCTAATTATGATTCGCCTTGTATTGCTGCTATTATTCCTGGGAGGGTTGACCCTGTTTGCCTTGCAAAATTGGTCGCCGGTGCTGCCAATGGTATTTTTGGGGATCAAAACGGCGTCGTTGCCCCTAGCCATGTGGATATTATTTGCGATCGCAGTAGGTTTAGTCACGTCTTGGATGATGGCGGCGTTGTTTCAACTATCGAACTATCTGTCCACAAAAAAATTGCGATCGCGCATTCGCCAATTGGAAGCTGGTAACTCTCGTCCCTCCGGACAATCTCGCATCAACACCGAATCTACTCCCAATTCTGCCGAGGATGATGATTTCTTTGATGATGAATTTTTTGAAGATGAGGAGGATAGACAAGAACCGATCTACAAGGCTCCCAACTATCAAGATTACACTCCCCCCAGCAATGCTTACGATCGTCCCCAAGAGCCTAAAACTCAATTCCAGTCAGGCTCGGTTTATTCCTATGGTTATCGGGATAAGGGCGATACTGGCGTTGGTAAAACCGAATCTATTTACAATAAAACCGAGTCCGTTTACGATGCCGATTATCGCGTCATTAACCCACCGTTGCGGAAAATAGAAGAAAATGAATCCGAAGATGATTGGACGCGCAAACCAAATGACGATGATGATTGGGGATTTGACGATGATGATGATGAATTTGATGATAAAAATCGAAAACGTTAGCGAGAAAAAGACGAGCGATCGCTCTTTCCCTGAAAATAATTTTACTCTTTTTTAGGTAAAGCTTCAGGTGTGACAGAAATACCTGGAACAGAATTAACTTTTCTAAAATCAGGAGCTTCCGTTACTCGCGTAATATCAAAATCAATCGGTATTTGATTTAGTTTAGCCAGTTTCTGATCGACATAATAAATAAATATTTTGGGGTTTATGGTTGTAAACGAATTGGTATTGTTTGGATCTCTGCCGGAAATTCCACCTGTAGCTGCGTAGCTCAGTACCTCATTTTTTAACGAAATATAGTCGAGATACATATTACGATTCGCTGCCATATTAGTATCCTGCCTGAAAATTCCCGGCAGTTGTCTGTAAAATAAAGCTGCACTCGACGTGACAATAAATATGTTGATTAAACCCTTGTTCGCATCCTTCCATCCCACTTTACTAATAAAAAACAAACAGATTCCAGCTACTAATCCTAAAGCATAGGCCATCGATATTGATATGTAGTATTGCTTGTAAAAATAGCTCATTACAGCCGAATGACGTTGTATTCGTAACTGAATCTCCTTAAACTGTTCGTCTAGTCTGGTTTTCTCAGCCGTTGTTCCCATTAACCTTTGGCTGGGGAGGGTAGTTAATTCTTCTTTCGTTCCCAGCCATTCTGTTGCTTTTTTATCTGCATACCAATTGAGGGTGAAAAAACCACTGCTGATGAGTATTACCAAGCTACCGGCAATTAAACAATGCCCTAATATAGTTGGTTCTGGATTGCAACCATTTTTACCATTTTTTAAGCGTAATTGCCGATAATTAATCCAATTTGGCAGTCGAATTTTTCTGGGATTATCAGAGTTTTCTGAAGTGGTCATATTTAAAACTCCAGTAATATCAATACTCACCTCTTGCACCTAGCCCAGAAATAAATTTCTGGCTTAAAGCTAAAACCCGTTGAAACGGGTTAAAAGCTTGATTTTAGTTTGCTTTAGCTAACTTAAGCTTTCAGCCTGAAATTTATTTCAGGGCTGTTTGTCGGGTAGGTGCAAGATGTGAGAATAATTAATATTGAAATATTTAGTTATACAGAGGTTATGTAGTTATTCCGGGATAAATAATCAAACTTAATATTGTTTAATAGGAAGGAAATCAGAACCTGAGCTGTCTGCAATAAAAAAGCGATCGCAGCTTGTGTCCTAAAGCAATGCGATCGCATTACAGCTATTTAACTTCAACAGGACTTACGCAAAGAAACCGGGTTTCTGTGAAAAATCGTCGGTTTGGCAGCGAGAGATCCATGTAGAAACCCGGTTTCTAGAATCGTCGCGCGTAAGTCCTGTTCAATCCTTAAGCGCTCTTAGGAACAGCAGCATACTTGGCGTAGGCAGCGGCTAGCTTTTTATCGTATTGATTGCGGGCAAAAGCAGGGCCATTATAACCACGCGCGAAGGCTACCCAATCGCGACTCCGCAAAGCTTTATCGAGATTTTGGCTTTTAATGAAATTCATCATTGCTTGCAGATGCTTCCCTTCGCTAATATGCATGGCGTTAACAAACTCTTCCACATCAGAGTAACCAGCTAATTTGTAATTAAAACCCATCACTTGACCCAATCCCCAAGAAGCTGATTTTAGTGCTGGTATCCGGTCTAAATTGAGCGCATCATTGAGGCGATCCCACTCGCGAATCCCGCCCAAATAACCCCCTGGTTTAGGATTGCTTAAATCCGAGCGGGTTTGGCTAACTGGTAACGGTGTCAGCTTGAAAAACCAATGACGTTCAAATAAAATCTTGGGGCGACCATCAGGCAAAAATCCAGAGCCAGCAGCTTCTACTTCTACCACAGCTCGAATTACGGCAACTTCAAGGTTTAACAAATTAGCGGCCTGAGTGTAGTCGCGATCGAGCAAGAATTTATTTTCGGGTATTTCTTGGGTAGAAAGAAGTGTTTGGGCAAAAGTTTTATCGAATTTTCCTGTCTGGATATTGTCCAGATTTAGAGCCTTGCAAAATTGTGCGATCGCTGCTTCAGTTTCTTGACCGAAAATCCCATCTATTCGCGATTTAGGATATAGCCCTAACTCACTGAGCCTTGTCTGGATTTGAGCGATCAGTTCTTTGTCAGATTTGAGCGCATTTAAGTCTATGACTGTATCTTGGTTGATGATTTCTTGTAGTTTCATAAGCGAGTTTAACGAACCACAGAGGACGCAGAGATCCCAGAGGAAAGATAAAAGAAGAGATCGAGAATATTTTGATTGGGCAGCGAGTAAGTTGACGCTTCCCAGGCTCACTCTATCCAACCAGGAACTGTAGGAAAACTTCTGCCTTGCTGCACTAGGCTGCTGTTTGTAGGCGCATATTCAGTGCTTCAAGGGTTGCTGGCCCAACAATACCATCGACGACCAAGCCTTTGTCTGCTTGAAATTTTTTCACTGCTTCGTCGGTAGTCGGGCCAAAATAGCCATCGACTTCTAGGTTAAAACCGACTCTGTTAAGGGCTTTTTGCAGTTCGCGCACGTCGTCGCCTTCTAAAATGGGGCGGGTTAGCCGCAGCAAGCGGGAACCTAAGCGGCGTTTGCGGACATCCAAGGATATCCTGTCCCCTTTTGGGAAACCTTCTATGGGCGATTCGTTTAATGCTCTTTGAGTTTGAGGGCCATAAGTGCCGTCTACGGTCAAAAGTTGATTGGGATTGTTCAGGTTCCACAGTTGCTGGAAAGCCCTGACGGCAGTGGCGCGAATGTCTCTGGTGCCCGTTCCCAGATAATCGAAGTGTACGGGGTCTTGGGGCATCAACCGCCGCCAGCCGTGGCGTTCTAGGAAAGGTTCCCAACCAGCGGCGTCTTCTACATCCAATGCCAAACCGCTTTGGTGATTGCTCAATCCTGGAAGCGCGGCAATCGAAATACCGCAGCGGTTACGTTGGGCGTGGTTAAACAGAATTAGTTGCTGGGCAATCGTGCGGTAGCCTGAATTTATCACCATTGTGATGCCGCGATCGCTAATCGCTCTAGCAAGTGCGGCTTTAGCAGGCGGTTGCAGTAAAGGCCAAACTGGCTCGCCAATATCGACGCTCAAATCTATACAGCTAATGAGAACGTTAGGCACAATCAAATTCATTTGAGCCAGCAGTTGCCTGTCGAGTTCGCTGACTACACTGGTTGAGCAGCTGGTAACATCCCTGACCAATCCCATAATTAATTTTTCCTCAACAGCAGTGCGACTTTTCTCTAATCTGACACCTGTCGCACTAACATGCTAAAGGGGTCAAACCCCTCTTGCGCTTGAGTTATGGATGATGGGATTTCTCAACTCAAGTCAAACCACACAGCAAACGCCAAGGGATCAAGGACGTTCTTAATTGGTGAAATCAAGGATTTCACTCCTTCTCTCCCCTAGCCCCTAGTCCCTAGCTATAGCTCCAGCACCGCATTGTGCGAATTAGAAGCCTTCAGGGAAAATTTTCCAGATGTTCTTAACTCGCGAGACTCTTGCTTCACTAAACCCGACATGGCAGCTTGCTGCAAGTTCACAAAGGCATCTAAATCGTCTAAATCATACTTTTTCTGCAACAGGTGCCGCAGTTGCTCTTCTGCTTCAACAGTCAGATATCCAGTGGTCAGAGCATGTTGGACTACTTCACGGATTAAAAACATGGCGATCACCCATCAGAAGCGAAACATCTAAAAAATTGATAAGTAAAACTACTGAACCGAAGTAGCTAGCGCTTACATAACTAAGTACATGTGCTGTATTTTAGCTGACTCCGCTGGACTGTAGTCAAGTTCTTTTTTTGTGTGAAAGTTAAATTTTGATTGAATTGTAGCTAGCCTTTTTAGCAAAATCGATTAACTTTTTGTAAAGCTAAGGTGAATAAATACTGAACAGAGATTTATGTATACGTAAAATTACGTAAGTTAAGATTGACTGTATAATTACGTAAAGCTAAGAGCGGGTATAGCGATCGCAACGGGTGACGGTATAGCCATCAGCAGAATTACTTAAAATTCAGACTGGCTCTAATTGCAGGTAAACTAGATGCTAGTTTTGATACAGATTACAGATACCGATGCAGATAGCCGACACAGCAGAACGGGTAAGGGATCTTTTAAAAGGGATCAATCTCTACCTAATAGGCATGATGGGATCTGGTAAAACAACCGTGGGGCGGGAACTCGCAGCTAAAATGGGTTACGGGTTTTGCGATACCGATGCAGTGATTGAGCAAGTAGCTCATCAATCGATTAACGAGATTTTTCAAAGTGACGGGGAAGAAGGCTTTCGGGAATTGGAAAGCAAGGTACTGGGGGAACTGGCGGCATTTACTAGATTAGCGATCGCTACAGGTGGCGGTATCGTTCTGCGGCGGGAAAATTGGAGCTATCTCCAACAAGGTTTGGTAGTTTGGCTCGACGTACCCGTAGAAATACTTTTATCTCGCTTAGCTAGCGATACAAGCCGACCTCTGCTGCAAGTTTCCGACCGAGAGAGTGAGTTAAAAACGCGCCTAGACCAACGAAAGCCGCTTTATGCCCAAGCCGACCTCCAGATCGCCGTTACCAAAGACGAAACAGCCGAAGAAATTGCAGCCCGAATCATAGAAACCATTCCCACCGTACTGAAGCCACCCACACATCCTGAAAACTGACGTTGTGCAAGTGTTTATAACGCTCTAGGGGCAGATTTTACCACAAATCTTCGCTACCAGCGCCAAGAATAAATAAGCTGTTACGCATTTAATTTGTACATGGGGAGCTGGGGGAGCTGAGGGAGCTGGGGGAGCCAGGGAGAGGGATTGGCAGTTTTATCCCGATATTAGAAATATACAAATTAGCTGCGCGTTAGCTTAAACCCGCCCCGGCTTACCCTTGCAATCTCCTGTGTTAGGCCATCTCCCATTACCCATTACCCATTACCCATTACCCCTTACCAAATATGGAAACATCTGGGAAAAATTTTGTCGCCGAGGAATTGGTAATCTAAACTACAATCGACGCCTTAATTATTTTTAACCGAGCTGGTCATGCTCAACGAGTCCGATTACATCCAACAAGCTGAGGCCATGCGCGTGCGGGTACTCAGCGAAGCACTCCCCTATATCCAACAATTCGCCGGTCGCACCATCGTCGTCAAGTACGGCGGTGCGGCGATGAAAGATAGCACGCTCAAAGATAAAGTAATCCGCGACGTTGTATTCTTATCCTGCGTAGGGCTGCGTCCCGTAGTCGTACACGGCGGCGGCCCGGAAATCAATTCTTGGCTGGATAAGTTGGGAATTGAACCGCAATTTAAAGACGGTCTGCGGGTGACCGATGCCCCCACAATGGACGTTGTGGAAATGGTTTTAGTCGGTCGGGTGAATAAAGAAATTGTCTCCCTCATTAACCAAGCTGGCGGCTGTGCCGTTGGTCTTTGCGGCAAAGATGGCAATTTGATTAAAGCCCGTCCAGAAGGTAGCGAGGGCATTGGCTTTGTCGGAGAAGTCAGCAACGTCAATATCAAGCTTGTAGACTCGCTGGTTAAAAGCGGCTATATTCCCGTTGTCTCCAGCGTCGCCGCCGACGAAACCGGGCAAGCGTATAACATTAACGCCGATACCGTAGCAGGAGAATTGGCAGCCGCTTTAGGGGCAGAAAAACTAATTTTGCTCACCGATACCGCAGGGATTTTGAGAAATTACAAAGACGCTTCTACCCTAATTCCCAAGGTGGATATTCAAGAAGCGCGAAATCTAATTTCTTCGGGTGTTGTGTCTGGGGGGATGATTCCGAAAGTAAATTGTTGCGTGCGAAGTCTCGCCCAAGGCGTCCGCGCTACTCACATTATCGATGGTCGAATTCCCCACGCCCTACTGTTGGAAATTTTTACCGACGCTGGGATTGGTTCAATGATCGTTGCCTCTGAGTTTATCAAGCAGTAAGCCAATAATAGCGCTCTCTTAAGCCCCCCTTAGCAAGGGGGGTTTGGGGGGATCGGTTTTATCACTAGCAACTTGAGTTAACTATGAAAAAAAATAACTTGGAATTTTATGATTTATATGCAGAGCAATGGTGGAATCCCAAGGAAAAAGTTTATACATTAAATCATATAAATAAACCTCGATTTGATTTTTTTGATAAATATGTCTCTAATTGGCAAGGCTTAAAAGTCTTGGATGTCGGCTGCGGCGGGGGTTTTTCCTGTGAATTTATGGCAGCACGGGGCGCAGTGGTATCGGGAATAGACCAATCGGCTAAATGCATTCAAGCTGCTCAAAAACACGCCAAAAATAGTGGATTTGAAATAAATTATCGGCAGGCTGTTGCTGAAAATATTCCTTACGTTGATGCTACATTTGATGTGGTTGTATGCGTTGATGTTTTAGAACATGTAGAAAATGTTCAGCAAGTTATTGCAGAAGCTTACAGATTATTAAAGCCAAATGGATTGTTTTTATTTGACACGATCAACAGAACTTTTAAGTCAAAATTGGTGATGATTTGGCTATTGGAAAACATTTTGATGCAAATCGATCGCGGCGTTCATGATTGGAATAAGTTCATTCAGCCTGAAGAGTTAACCCAATGGTTACATTCGGCGGGGTTTAAAAATATCGATATTAAAGGATTTGATATTTTTGGCGATGGGTTGAAGTTAAAGTTATTTAATTACATAAATTATTGGAAAACTCGACATTTACCAGTTAAAATTAACGATGATACGTCAATAAATTATATTGGTAAAGCCGTGAAGAATTAAATAGATTAAGTTAATGAGTTAGCGCTCAATTGTAAATTATTAAAAGATTAAACACTTAAATTTTGTTATTCTTCAGATGATTTAGTTGGGCCAAAATCATCAGGGATATCTTCAACCAAGAAAATTTGAAAAATCTCACATAGTTTTTTTATTTGCCAAGGTAAAAGCCTTGGCTGACGCCTACCATTTTCCCAGTTGGCAATTGTGTCTTCTGTTACACCAATAGCATCTCCAAGCTCTTTTTGAGAGAGGCCAACATTTTGTCTAAGCTGCCCAAGTGTGGATTTGTTACTTTTATCGTTCATTCTACCCTAACTCTTGTCAGCCTAACATGTGTTAGGGTAAGATGAACCTAACACCCTAACACATGTCAGGGTAGACACCAAACATACAACTGGGAGCAAACTTGCTTTAGCTGATAGGTTTGCTCACAGAAGATCTTGCCATTAAAAGAGTAAGGCATTGGTAATTGCTGATAAAGGAGTAAAGAACGATGAACAATGAAAAAGAGATTCAAAGGCTGAAAAATCAGGTAAATAGTCTGGTTTACCAGTTGCTGAAAATTAATAAACTACTGGCGCGGATGACTACGCAGCTAGAGTTGCAAGAGGTACGCCAGCTAATTGCAGAAAATCTGCGGATACTGGAAAGTTTGCGAAGTCACCCACCACAGCCCGCCCCGCCCATCCGCCAATCGCAAGAGGCGAAAAACTGTTAAGAAAGGTTACGATCTTCAGAGCGATCGCATGTAACCCTATGAGTGAAGAAAGTTTAGAAATCGTCAAAACCGAGTACCAAGCTGGAAAAGCGGCGTTTGAACGCGGTCAGTATCGCCACTCGGTGCAATGCTTAGAAAAGGCAGCTGCTTTGGTAGATAGAAACTCGCGCTTGGGAGGCGAGGTGCAAATTTGGCTGGTGACGGCGTATGAAGCAGCTGGACAAAGGCAGGAAGCGATTGGACTATGCACCCAGCTACAAAATCATCCCAGTTACGAAACCCGCAAGCAAAGTCGCCGCTTGCGTTATATCTTAGAAGCACCGCAGCTGAAGCGCCCTGCCGAATGGATGACTCAAATACCTGATTTGGCTTCATTACCAGATAATGTGGCGGAAACTCGCTTAGGACGCGCTGCTGCGCCGGTTAAATCGAAGCCGCGTCAGCCTACTCAACCAGAGCCTGTGGATCTTAGCCAGGTGAATACAAAAGATAATTTGTTTATTTGGGTGGCGTTGGGTGCGATCGCTATAACTTTAGCTGGTCTATGGTGGCTGAGCTAACCCAAAAACAGCCTAAAATTAACCGCAGAGACGCAAGAAGCGGGATAAAAGAAGCGGAGTCAGGCAAATGCTGTTCAAAAGAACTGTTTTAGCGGTAAGTAAGGCTATTTTTGGCGTGAGGCTGCTGTTATGTGTAATGGTAGCCTCGCTGTTGCTAGCTGGGTGCGTAGATTACGATTTGGATGTCAGTTTTGAGAGTCCGAATCGGGGCGCGATCGCACAATCTATTAAGCTGGGAGAACAGTTTACCAAGTTGAGTCCCGAATCAGCACAAGAATGGTTAAATAGTCTGGAACGTCGCGCTAAGCAGTTAGAAGGGAAAAGCCAGCGGATTTCTGATACCGAATTAAAGGTGACGATTCCTTTTTATTATGGTGCCGAATTAGAGCAGAAGTTTAACCAGTTTTTCAACTCCACGGAAAAAGGAAAGCAGCCAGATGCTGTCACCGCTAATACAAATTTGCCGGAAATTAAGTCTCACCTGAGCTTAACGCAGAATAACTTATTGCTGTTGCAGCGCAATCGATTGAGTTACGATTTAGATTTGCGATCGCTTTCCCTGGTTGCTTCTGACGGTAGCATTCAGGTCGATCCCGGTTCGCTTTTAGATCTAGATTTTAGCCTCAGCACTCCTTGGGGCGCGCGCAGCGTTGCTAAAGGTGAAAAAGCGATTAAACCAGAAAGCCAAAACAAAGGACATCAGCTACTTTGGCATCTTCAAGCCGGTAAAATGAATCATCTAGAGGCAATATTTTGGTTACCCAATCCTTTGGGAATCGGTGCTGCGATCATTGCCGTATTTGTCGCCGCCGGAATTAATTTAAAATACAATTTTGGGCTGGTAGTGGCTAAAAAGCCTACTCTAGCCACCACGCCTAAAACCTAATCGTTTTTAAGGTAACCAACCCTCAGTCAAGACATCGACTTCAGCAAAGGGATATTCTTCAGGAAAAACAGCGATTGACAGTCCAGTTTCGTCGCTTGCTTCTCGTCTAGCTTTGGCGTAGCAATCAGCAAAATTTTGGTTCAGGTAATTTTTCAAGCTGGGACTATCTTGTAAAACAAGAACAATTTGCCTTCGCTGTTCGTTGATAGTGGAAATCCAACTGGTGCTGCGTTTTTCCGGCTGGTATGCGTACTTGAGTAAATGCATTAGCAACACAATCAATCGGTTTTGAATTTCTCGTTTGTCGCGCTTACCCAATGATTCAATTTCCTCTATTAAGTTTTTTAAGTCAATATCTGCAAACCGTTTTTCTTCGAGCAATTGGACTGTTTTGTCAATCCATTGAGCAAAGTCAATGTCGTATAGTTTGGCAAGTTCTTGAGCGCTCTTGTTTGGGTTCATAAAAAACCTCGTTATTATCTTGTTTGCCAAAGTCCCAAACAACATTTATTATAATCGGTGTTCCTACAGATTTCAATTAACCAAAAAATCATACAATGCTTGATAAGTTTCTTCTGGCACTTCTTCAGCCGGAAAATGCGCGCATGGTAAAGCTTTACCGCTGACGTTGCTAGCTCTTTCTCGCCAAGTTTCTAACACATCGTAACAGCGCCCAACAAAACCTTTCGCACCCCACAAAGCAAGTAAAGGACAGGTTATTTTTTGGTTCAGATCTGCTGCATCGTGAACCAAATCAATAGTAGCGGCGGCGCGGTAATCTTCGCAGGTAGCATGAATCGTTTCTTTTTTGCTAAAACAGCGCAGGTACTCCGCCATAACTTCTGGAGAAAAAGCAGCAAGATTATTTCCACTCCATTGCTGTAAAGCTTTGCGTAAGAAGTATTCCGGGTTAGAACCGATTAAAGTTTCTGGGAAATCGTAGGGTTGAATTAAGAAAAACCAGTGATAGTAAGCCGTGGCAAATTCTTTGTTTGTAGTAACATACATTTTATAAGTAGGAACAATATCGATAACTGCCAATTTTCTGACTCGGTGAGGATGATCCAAAGCCATTCGGTGCGCTACTCTACCGCCGCGATCGTGACCAACTAAGTAAAACTCTTCGTAGCCTAATTTCGACATTACCTCAATTTGGTCTTGCGCGATCGCGCGTTTTGAATAGTTGATATGATCTTTCCCACCTTCGGGTTTTGAACTATCGCCATATCCCCGCAAGTCAGGCATAATAATCGTAAAATCTCTAGCTAAAAGAGGGGCGATTTTATGCCACATTAAGTGAGTTTGAGGATAACCGTGCAGCAGCAGTAGCGGAAATCCTTCACCTCCCTTGAGCAAGTTAATTGTGGCGCCGCTAGTATTGATAAGGCATTTTTCAAAATTCTCAAACATAGGATTGGGTAATGGGTAATAGGTATGGCTAACCTTTTGAACGATGTATTTTTAAAATTAAACAAACAGGAATTACGCAGAAACAGGGTTTTAGTACGACCAATTACCAATTACCAATTACCAATTACCAATTACGGCAAAATAGCAAAAACTCGTGCTGGAAATCCCGATCCGTTTTTGGGTTTGGGAAAAGATACTACTACTAACGCTCCTGCTTCTGGTACTTTATCTAAATTGGTCAGCAATTCGATCTGGTAGCGGTTTTGTTTCAGAATATAAGTTTCTAAAGAGTAATCATTTCTGCTGGTGGCAATACCAGGATCTGTATCAGTGGGTTCGTGACCAGAGGCAGTAATTTTTCGCACTTCGTAGAGGTATTTAAGTACCTCCATACTCCAACCTGGATAGTGTGCAATCCCTTGTGCATCGCGGTTTTGCATTGCTTCGGGATTGGGCCACCGTTTCGACCAGTCAGTTCGCATTACTACAAACGCGCCCTCTGGAATCATTCCGTGCTTTGCTTCCCAAGCCTTCACGTCTTCCATCGCAATCGTGTAGTCGGGATTTTTGGCGACCTTTTCGTGGACATCGATCGCTACCAACGGCATAATCATTTCTTTGGGTTGAAGTTGATCGACAGTACGCAATCCCTTGATAAAATGAGCGGGCGGGTCTACGTGGGTTCCCCACTGCCCGACGTGACAAAAGTACTCAGCCCAAAAGCCAGCACCCAGCTTGCCTACTCCTGGTTCGTACCAGTAAAGCGTTTCCCGCTTTTCGTCGGGAAAGCCTTTCCAGCGAGGGATTCCCGGTTCAAAAGCATGGGTGAGGTCAACAAATTGTTTGCTTTTGATAATTTGGTATGCTTCTGCTAGAGTTGCTTCTTTGGCTGCTGGCGATCGCGCAACAACAACCACTGCCCCCAATCCTGCCATCAGCAGTCCCCCTACAACTATTTTGATGCTTCTCATTTCCTCTCCTCCCAGCAAAACAACCCCTTGACAAAATCATCAGGTAGCTGCTGACTCTCTCCTACCTTTAAAAAAGTCTTAACGGCTACACAAAACTAACCATTTCCAGTCATACTTAACCCAGGCAGGCGACTCGTGAAGCGGTCGTCTCAAACTCTGCATCATGGGAGAGGAGGCGCAATAGCCACTGTAAGGCAGTAAGTCTGCTAGATTGGGTTGGTAAAAATCTAACATTATTTAACGTTATCTGGAGACACTTTTTCCTAAAGTGGAAAAGAATGCTCTAAGCTTTTGCTCTTGTAAAGCTGTTAAATAGAGAAACGAATAGAACCGAACTGAGGAGTTAGGAAATTGAAGAAAGTTGAAGCAATTATTCGCCCCTTCAAACTCGACGAAGTCAAAATCGCCCTAGTGAATGCAGGCATCGTGGGGATGACGGTTTCTGAAGTGCGAGGATTTGGTCGTCAAAAAGGCCAAACCGAACGCTATCGCGGTTCCGAGTACACCGTTGAGTTTCTGCAAAAGCTCAAAATTGAGGTGGTGGTTGAAGACGATCAAGTCGATCTAGTGGTTGATAAAATTATCGCCGCTGCTAGAACAGGAGAAATCGGAGATGGAAAAATTTTCATCTCACCCGTCGAGCAAATCGTGCGGATAAGGACTGGGGAAAAGAACACGGAAGCAATTTAAGAATGGTAATTGGTAATTGGTAATTGGTAATTGGTTGTTGTGCTATTACCTATTACCTATTACCTATTACCCAATCTAAAATCTGCAATTGTGGCAACAAGGCTTTAAAGGCTCGACCGCGATGGCTAATTTCATGTTTGACTTCAGGGGGCATTTCTGCAAAAGTCATTTGCGTTTCTGGTACGTAAAAAATTGGGTCGTAGCCAAAGCCATTGCTACCGCGAGGAGCGTGCAAAATTTCCCCTTGACAAATACCTTCAGCTTGTAGGGCAATAGAACCATCGGGACGAGCGATCGCAATGACGCAAACAAACTGCGCTTGTCGGTTTAATTCGTTACCCAATTCCATCAGCAGCCTTTCGATCCGCTCCGCATCTGTTTTACCATAACGCGCTGAATATATACCAGGTGCGCCATCTAACGCATCGACTTCTAAACCGGAATCGTCGGCGATCGCCCATTCCCCAGTAGCCATTGCTACTTGAGACGCCTTTAAACAAGCGTTGGCTAAAAAAGTATCCCCCGTCTCCTCAATTTCCAGTTCATCGGGTTTGAGCGCCAATTCTATATCCAAACCTTCTAAATAAGCCTGGATTTCTCCCAACTTTCCTGGATTTCCAGTCGCTAATACTAACAATTTAGAATCAGTCATTGGTAATTGGTAATTGGTAATTGGTAATTGGTAATTGGTAATTGTTGATTATAGAAGATTTTAGTGTAATCCTTGTACCCTTGTGTCTCTAATGCAACATCCCCTATTACCGATTACCGATTACCCATTACCCATTACCCATTAAACAGAATTTGCCCAATTTTTAGCCCAATCTAAAGTCTGATGCACCCGATCTAAAGTAGCAGCTTCGCAGTATAACCTTAAAAGCGGTTCTGTGCCGCTAAAGCGAATCATTAACCAGCTACCATCGTCTAAACGGAATTTATAGCCGTCAATTTGATTGCAATCAACGACAGCACGTCCGGCGATTTCTGTCAAGGGTTTTGTTTGGAGTTGTTCGAGCAGGCGCGATCGCACGTCCATCCCAGCCAAAGGTAGATCGATGCGATCGTAGGCGGCAAAAAAGTTGGTTTGCTGTTGTAAACCGCGATAGAGATCGCTCAAATCCAACCCAGATTCAACAATTGCTTCCAAGACGTATAATGCCGACAGCAAAGCATCCCGTTCCGGGATGTGAGTGCCGTAACCAATGCCGCCCGACTCCTCGCCACCGATTAAAACTTGAGTTTCGTTCATCCGATCGGCGATATATTTATAGCCAACGGGCGTCTCGTACACGGGTAGGTTGTATAATTCCGCCACTTTGGGCATCAAATCGGAACCGCTGACGGTTTTGATCACTTCCCCAGTCATACCCCGTCGCGTTGCCAAGTGTTCGATCAAAATCGGGATGAGAATTTGGGAACTGAGGAAATTAGCATTAGAGTCTACAGCCGCGATGCGATCGCTATCCCCATCAAACACAAACCCCACAGCCAAACTATCTTTGTGAGTGCTTTGGTGAGTTTTAATCGTTTGGAACAACTTGGATAGATAGCGCGGTAGAGGTTCAGGTGCGCCATCCTCGAATAACGGATCGCGATCGCTATTAATTTCCTGCACCGGCACTTCTAGAATTTGTCCCAATCCACTCGCCGCCGCACCATGCATCACATCCGCAAACACAGTCAGCTTATCCGCACGAATCGCCTCCCGGATCTTCTCGATATCAACCTTAGCCCGCAACCCTTCACAGTAACTAGGCCAAGGATTGAACATTTCTAAACTGCCGGGAGATGACACAGGCCGCAATTTTTGCTCTAATAAAGCTTCAATCTGATGCGTAACTTCCGGCGGCACCGATCCGCCAAATGCACCCTTAACCTTTAATCCCAAATAGATGCCAGGGTTGTGACTAGCAGTAATCACAATCGCCCCCAAAGCGTTTAATTTTTTAGCCGCCCAGCTAAACGCCGGAGTCGGCGCATAAGTGTCTGTTAAAAGTACATCAAACCCGGCAGCTTGGATCGCCTCCGCCGCCGCGCGGGCGAATAATTCCGCCATAAACCGCCGGTCGTGACCCACGATAATTGTACGGTTTCCAGTGTCCCCGTATACCTTCAACAAAACCTGTGCCGCCAGCGGTGCCACCAAAGCCACGCGCTCAAACGTAAAATCTGCTGCAATAACACCTCGCCAGCCATCCGTCCCGAACTTGATCGGATTCACGGTAATCGGCACAGAGGATGGGTGAACCATGATCGGATCTGCCTCACTTGCAATTATGAAACCAACGTTCCGAGTGTATCCAATTTACAGCTTGTTACTCCAGGAATAACATGGCAAAAAACCGGGTGTTTTCATGCTTTAAGGCAAAAACAAAGCATTTACTACCTTCCCCATCTAAAATTCCCTATCTCTTCTTTTCTCTTACCTCTGCGTACTCTGTGCCTCTGTGGTTCGTTAACTACGCTCTTCGATTCCAGAAGATTATCTACTTCTTCCTTATTCCTTCGCGTCCTTTGCGTCTAATTCGCGATCGCGAATCGCTTCGCTAACGCGGTTCAATAGGTAGCAATTACGGTGCTGCCATTACATCCTTAGCCATTGACACTCCCCACCGCTCCCGTCGGATGGGGATTCTTGGCTCTACGACAGCGCT
>ERZ1066118.601-NODE-601-length-31104-cov-11.296596_pt1 | contig 31104 bp, 34 predicted proteins | sample MGYA00382765_ERZ1066118 | MGnify/ENA primary metagenome ERZ1066118 (study PRJEB33369, sample SAMEA5778348) | biofilm metagenome | biome: Industrial cooling water; feature: Water cooling tower basin; material: Biofilm | place: United Arab Emirates | collected...
GAACGCAAAGCTCCAAATACCCCTTGCCAACGGAGGGCCGTCCACACACGGCCCAAGAGGCGACGAAACGCTGAGCTGACACAGCAGATGGTGGCACCACGTAGCGTAGGTTCGGCGGGCACATAGAGCGGCGTGGCGCGGCGCTTTGTTTCGGCACCGTCTTTGCGGTGAACCCTAGCTTGGTGGTCTCAACTTGCTCAAGTCCACCCTGTAGTTCGCCTTTCAGACCCAACACACGCCTGCGGGATGCGCCTATTGATCAAGCAGCGCCGGTGAGCGGTTCGAGTGTGCCCAGCCAGCCCACAATCGCGAGTATTACGAGCGCCGCGGACGCTTCGAGGATCAAGCTTCTCCGCATGGCGAGGAAAGGGGCGTCGGGAAGTTGGTCTCCGCTGCGCGCGACGGCCGCTGCAAGCCTCGGGCCGAAGCGCCAGCGGTTGGCGGCAGCGAGCGTCAGCATCAGTCCAAACAGCGCGAGCTTGGCAAGCAACAGCTGACCATAAAGGGAAGGCTGCAATTGGACGAATTGCTCTATGCCGATGATCATCTGGCTGTTGATGAGGCCCGTTGCGGCGATGACAAGCACGCAGATTGTGCCGATGCGGGAGAACTGATCGAGGCTCCGCGAAGCCAATCGCGTCCCGCCAGGCACTTGACGACGGGCCTGCGGCGAAGTCAGGATAAGGAATCCCACAATCGCGCCGATCCAGACCGCGGCCGCAATCATATGCAACATGTCGCTGAGCCGGTGCACCGTGCCGGCCACGCCTTCGGTAGCGGCGGCGTGGCCTGACCAGACCAGCGTCGCGAACGCGACGGAGCCAGAGGCAGCAAGCAGCGCGGCAGCGACGGTGGGCCACCGCGTCAGCCAGATCGCTGTTGCCAGCGCGACGAGAATCCCGGCGCTCCTGTAAATCCATGCTGTGCCGACGTCGGTTTCCTGAATAAGACCCCGAAAAGCATCGAATTCGAGCGACATGAGGCTGAATCCCTGCATCGATGCAGCGAGCACACCCATACCGAGAGTGGAGAGAATGAGGGCGGTGGCGCAGAGCCAGCGCTCGAGGCGCCAGATCGTTGCCATTGGCTCCGGTCCGCGACGCTCGCTCTGGGTCATCGAATAGAGCGGAAGGGCGGCAAGCCCGACGGCGAGCATCAGGTTCGCATAGAGCGCGAACCTGATGCCGATCAGGACGGGGTCGCCCACCGCCTTACTTGACGGTGAAGCTGAATTCGCTGCCCATGCGGTGGGTGTCGGCGCCCGCGGCCGACCAACTGACCTTATAGGTACCGGGCACCAGCGCACGCTTCGGCGCCAGTGTCATCGACTTGCCATCCTTGCCCATCGCCGAGGTGTGAGGAACTTTCATCGGGGCGTGATTGGCCATGCCGGGCATTCCCGTCATCACCAAGTTGGTCTTCATAGTGGCGGCGATCACCTTCTCGTTGAACCTTAGGGTGACCGAGGTCGCTCGCGATACGTTCGAATTGGCCGCAGGCGTCGATGCGGTAAGCTTGATGTGCGCAGCTGCGGGCCCCGAAATGAGGAGCAGCGCGAGAGCAGCCGCCGTGGACGAGCTAAGCGACTTGAACATAAATATCTCCGATTGCATGGCTTGCCTGCTATTACGCAAGACGATCGTATTGCCCTCATGCCTGGTGAAAGAACATGAGGGGTGAGGGGAGATCATTGCTCATGCGTATGAGCACTGAGGCAAGACTGACGAGACAGGTCGATGGACGAAGAGCTTCGCATATTGAACAGGATCGCCTTGCCGGCGGCGCTCGACGCGCTGGACGATCGGATCCTGGACGCCCTTCCCGCGCGGCGCCGCGAATCGGCTGCTCTTGGCCGCCTAACGGCGCTCGCGGCCGTGATATCGCTCGGTGGCGGCATAATCGCGGGTAGCGCGTTTCCAGAGCCGGCCATCGCGGCCAGCCCGTTCGGATCCGCAAGCGCGCTGGCGCCCTCGACATTGCTGGACAGCAAATAGGAATGCCGTCGCGCCGCTTGCTCATTGCCGGGCTGGTCGCGTTCGCGGCAGCAATCGCGGGGGTGTTCATCGGTCGTGTCGTGTCGGACCCGCCGCGTGCGAGCGAGACCGAATTGCACGCGCTGCTCCATAACGAGTTCGATCTGACGTCTGCGCAGGAGGCGAAGCTCGAACAGATCGAAGCCAAGTTCGCCGAACGACGCTTCACGCTCGAGAACGAGATGCGGGCCGCCAACATTCAGCTGGCGCAGGCGATCGAGGCCGAACATGGCTATGGACCTCGCGTAACCGAGGCGATCGAGCACACCCACGACGTCATGGGGGCGCTACAGACGGAAACGCTTGAGCATCTGTTCGCGATGCGCGCCATACTCGACGAAGATCAGGCACGCCGGTTTGACAAGAGCGTGGTCAAGGCGCTGACCGCCGATGCACGGTGAGCCCCGACCTATCGCATCGTAGCGATCCAGACCTGGCGGCGCTTGCCCGCGACAAGCACGAAGGTGCGTATCGCGAATTGCTGAGACGTCACAAGGCGCCGCTGTACCGGTTCATCGTCAAGCATGTCGGCGATGCCGATGAAGCAATGGATCTGACACAAGAGACCTTTATCGCGGCGTTCTCAGCGCTCGATCGTTACGACGGCATCCGACCATTTCGCGTCTGGATATCGCGTATCGCACTGAACAAATGTCGCGATTGGGGACGCCGACGGAAGGTGCGCGCCTTTTTTTCCCGCGCATTGCCGCTCGAGAATGCACATCACATTGCCAGCGACATCCCGTTGCCCGAGATGGAGGTGGCTGACCGACTCGAAATGGCCCGTGTTCGCCAGGCGGTAACCGCCCTCCCGGCAAAGCTGCGCGAAGTGCTGATCCTGCGCAGCCTGGACGAGTTCAGCCAAGCCGAGACGGCAGCGCTACTGCGCGTCAGCGAAAAGACAGTCGAAACCCGACTTTACCGCGCGCGAGCGCGACTTCGGGAGCTTCTAGAGAGGGCGAACGCCCACCCCGGCGATTGATGAACCCGCGTGGAGGGCTAGTGGCGCCCACGCCTGAACCTGTAGAGCGACGGCGGATGCTCGTATCGACAGACAAAAAACCTAAAGTGCAATGCCATCGCGCAGTCATTTGTTTGTAATTAAATTACCGGTGAGAGCACTTTTTTAGCCAGGCACAGGCCTGCGGCTCGGTTTTGTGACAAAAAAGTTCTTGTGTTTGAGGGGTAGGCGCAGCGCGCGCGTAGATGAGTTGCGTACTGCGCTTTCGATCTGCGACAACATACTGAAATTTGGCAATTATTTCTGTTGACCTGTATATACAAGTGGTGCTCTACTGCCTCTACACATGAGCCAGTAGGGGGTTTCGCATGTCGATCAGAAAATCATTGCTCGTTAGCGCCGCGATGGTCGTCGCCATCGGCACTCCGGCGTTTGCGCAGGACGTTGCCCCCTCAGACGCTACGGCAGAGACCAGCGAGCCCGGCGGCGATATCGTGGTGACCGGTTCTCGCATCCGCCGCCAGGATCTCGCGGGCGTGGGACCCGCCACGGTGGTGTCGGCCGAGCAGATCGAAAATACCGGCGTGGTGAATATCGAGACCGTGCTGCAGCGCCTGCCGGCAAATGCCGGCTTCGCAGGCAATCAAACCTCGGCCTATTGGGCGAACAACGGCTATGGAACGGCTCAGGTCAACTTGCGCGGCCTTGGCATCAAGCGCACCCTCGTTCTGCTCAACGGCCGTCGCCTCGTCGCTGGCGGCACCGGCGCCAACTCGTCGCCTGACCTCAACATGATCCCGGTCGCCGCCCTGGCGCGAACCGATGTCCTCAAGGACGGCGCGTCGGCCATCTATGGTGCTGACGCGATGGCGGGTGTGGTCAACCTCGTGACTCGGACCGATTATGAGGGTCTCGGGGTGAGCCTTCGCCAAGGGATTACGGAAAGGGGCGACGGGTCGGACTCGACCGTCGATCTCCTCTGGGGGCTCCGCAACGACCGCGGCGGTTTCATGGCGGCGGTGACCTACCAGAAGACCGAGGCGGTCAACATGGCGTCGCGGGCGCCGTGCTCGCTCGCGGAGACGACACCCGGCACTTTGAGCTGCGTCAACAGCGCCTCGACTATCGGCGGGCGTGCCGTGCTGCCGAACGGTCAGCAGATCAACTTCAACCAGGTGCCGGGCGGCAACGGCAATTTCTTTGAGCCCTACAGCGCGGCGAAGCACAATTTCAATTCGAACCCTTTCCTGAACGCGGTGAGCCCTGTCGAACGCGTCAGCTCGGCCTTCTTCGCCGACTATGAGATCACCGACAATATCGAGGCGTTCGGCGAGTTCCTCTACACCTTCCGCAAGTCCAACCAGATCGCGACGCCGGGGACGCTGCGGAACCTGTCGATCTCGGCGAGCAATCCGACCAATCCGACTGGACAGAACATCGTCCTCATCCAGCGGCGCCTTGCCGAGCCGGGCCCCCGGCAGTTCTTCCAGGAAACAGATACCTGGCAGGGGACCCTGGGCCTGCGTGGCGAACTGTCCAACAATTGGGGTTGGGAAGTCGCAGGCGCGTTCGGTCGCAACACGGCGGTCGACGGCTCGACGAACATCGCCAACCTCGAGCGTGTCCGCAACACGATCGACACGACCAAGTGCAGCCTTGCCGCCGGAGCGGCGATCCCGTGCGCTGACTATCTCGGCTTCGGCGACCTGACACCGCAGGTCCTCGATTATATCCTGTTCACCTCGCGCGATCGCGGTGGAAATGAGCTGGCTACGGTCACTGCCGACATTAATGGCGACCTTTTCCGACTGCCCGCAGGCCCCCTCTCCTTCGCGACCGGCGTCGTCTACCGGAAGGAGAAGGGCTGGCGCGATCCCGATCCGCTAACCGTGCTGGGGATCGCCAACACCAACCAGCAGAGCCCGATTTCAGGGACAAGCATCGCCAAGGAAGCCTATCTGGAGCTGTCGGTTCCCATTCTTGCGGACACACCCTTCTTCCAGTCACTCACCCTCGACGGCGCGGTCCGGTATTCGGACTACGATCTCTTCGGCAGCGATTGGAACTACAAGGGCAGCGTTGACTGGGTGATCAGCGACAGCTTCCGGTTGCGCGGCACCTACGGGACCGGGTTCCGCATTCCCAATGTTCCCGAACTTTTCGGCGGCGTATCGGAGGGCAATCTCACCACCACCGATCCCTGCTCGCGCTATTCGACCAGCGGCAATGCGACACTGATCGCGAACTGCCAGGCATCGGGCGTGCCGGCGAACTATGTCCAGCTCGGCACGACGATCCTGACCACGGTGGGCGGCAACGAGGATTTGCAGCCCGAAAGTTCCACCACCTGGACGGTCGGAACGGTGATCACTCCCCGGGGCCTCGTCCCCGGGCTATCGCTCACCGCTGACTGGTTCGACATCAAGATCACAGACGCGATCCGCGCCATCCCAGGTTCGACCAAGCTTTCGATTTGCTACGCGAGCCAGAACCTGTCGCACCCCTTCTGCGACGACTTCACGCGCAGCCCCCTGACCGGAGAAGTCACCTTCCTGTCCGCGCAGCCGATCAATACCGGCCGCGAGGAAATGAATGGCCTCGATCTGGGTCTCGTCTATGCTCGCGACATCGGTAGCGTGAACATCTCGCTCGACCTCAATCTGACGTACCTCAACAAATATGTCGTGCTGCCCTTTCCGGGAGGCGACCTGATCGATTTCGACGGCTTCATTGGCGGCGGCAACGGCAGCTATTCCAAGTGGCGCGGCTATGGTGTGCTCACGGCCGAAAAGGACGGCATCAGCGCGACCTGGTCAACGCAGTGGATCGGCAAGGCGACCGACTTCAACGCCGATCCGGGCGATATCGGCTATCGCACGCCGAACGTCTTTTATCACAATCTCCAACTCGCATTCGAGATCGACGAGAAGACCCGCTTCCAGGTCGGTGCCGACAATATCTTCGATCGCAAGGCGCCCTACATCCAGAGCTTTACCGATGCGAACACCGATACGATGACCTATGATCTGCTCGGACGGCGTTTCTACGTCGGTTTCCGCACCGCGTTCTGAGGGTAAGGGGCATGGCGATCCGTTGGCCGCTGCTCGTCCGGCGAACGCATAAATGGCTGGCCTTGGTGGTAGGCGTCCAGGCTCTGCTCTGGACGCTGACCGGCTTTTACATGGTGGTCGTCCATATCGACATCATTCATGGCGACCATCTCGTGCGCACGCCAGCGGAGCAGCCCTATAGTCTTTCCGGGCTTGCATCGCCTTCCCGGATAGTCGCAGCCGCACCGGGCGTCTCCGAGTTGCGCTTGCAACGTTTCTTCGATCGCCCCGTCTGGCGCGCCGAAACCACCGACGGTGCGCGCCTATTCGATGGGCGGTCGGGTGCGCCGCTGCCTGCCCTCACGGAAACCCAGGTCCGCGAGCAGGCGCGGCGCATCTATGCGGGAGACGGCGCGATCGTATCGACACGCCTGCTCACCGAGGCGCCGCTGGAAATGCAGTCGCGCAAGCCGCCCTATTGGCAAGTCGAGTTCGAGGGCTGGAACCGTCCGACACTCTACATCTCGCCCACGACCGGCGAACTCATTTCACGACGTCACGCGCTGTGGCGTGTGTTCGACTTCGCGTGGATGCTCCACATCATGGACTATGACGATCGCACGGATGTCAACAATCCGCTGCTCCGCGTTGCGACCTGGAGCGCCTTCGCGATGGCGCTCACGGGCGCATGGTTGCTGATCTGGTCGTTCAAGCGCCGCAAGAAGAAAAAGGCATGAAGAAGATTCGCCTGACGCCGCTGTTCTTTCGGCGCATCCACAAATGGGTCGGCCTCATCCTGGGCCTTCAGTTCGTACTCTGGGCCCTGAGCGGGTCGGTCATGGCGCTGCTCGACAAGGACGCGGTCGGCGGGCACGGCGGCGGCATGTCGCACGCGTCTCCCTTGCCGGCGGCGGAGTATTTTGACGTCGCGGCCTTGGAGCGCGGGGAAGGTGTCACCGGCGTGACCCTGCGCGATCTTGGGTCCAGGCCGGTATACGAGGTGCGCTCGGAAAAAGGCCTGCGACTGGTTGATGCGACAAACGGCAAAGACATTCGTGTCGACGAAAGAATGGCCCGCGAAGTCGCATCGATGATGAACGAGGCTCCGATCCGCGCCGTGAGCGTGATGGCCAAGCCAAACCTAGAATCCCGTGATCATGAAGGCGCGATGTGGCGTGTCGATTTCGCCGATGCTGAGAACAGCAGCGCCTATGTTTCGCTCGATACGGCCCGCTTTCTCGTGATGCGTGGCGACACGTGGCGTACGTGGGACTTCTTCTGGATGCTCCACAACATGGATTATATCAACCGGTCGAGCTTCAATCACCCGCTGATCATCTTCGTGGCTTTCGGCGTGCTGTGGCTGTCCGGAACCGGCTTCTATCTCCTCTTCAAGAGTTTCAGCCGCGCCGATTTCCGTTGGCTACGTCGCCGCCGCAAGCCGGTCACGGCCGTCCGGATCAGCTGATTGACCTCAATCGTCGATCGAGAAGGCCGCCGAGAGTTCGAAGCGGCTGCCGGGATGGGTCAGCCAAGCGTGCGATACGAGGCGCGACCGGCTCCAGGTCCGGCGCATCATCTGAAGCACCGGTTCACCTTCTGTGAGGGCGAGCATGCCGCGCATCCGTCCATCCGGCATCGTCGCGCAAACGCGGTGCTCGACCCGTTCGAGCGGCGCAATGCGCGTCAGATACTCGTTGGGGGTCATCTGGGTGAAGTCGAGCGTGCCGTAATCGGGTGCGATCGATGCGAGGACGAAACGCTCCTCTATCTGGATCGGAAACTCGGCTTCGTGGTGCACGATGATCGAATGGAACAGCTTGGTGCCTACCGACACTTCGAGCAAGGGCGCGGTGTCGACATTGGCGCGCTCTTCCCGATTCTGGATTACGCGGGCACGGTAGACGTGACCGCGCTGGCGGATTTCCTCAGCGATGTTGCGGATTTCGATCATCTGCCCGATCGGCTTAGGCTCGGCGATGAAGGAGCCGCTTCCGGCGCGCCGGACCACGACACCTGCCGCCTGCAATTCGCGGAGCGCACGGTTAGCTGTCATCCGCGAGACATTGAACTGCTGAACCAGTTCGGCTTCTGAGGGCACCCGATCGCCGGGATGGAGGCTGCCGTCGCGAACGCCATCGCAGATGCTCTGCTTTATCGCGAGATAGCGCGGCGTCGGATCGCCGGCTTTGAGCTCTTGCGGTCGCGTCGCCCCCAGTCGTGGCGGGTTGGAAACGTCGTCTTGTCGAATGAGCGATGGCTTCATAGGTCGTCTATACAACCTCGCCAACCTACAGCTACTTAAAAGGAAGTTGGTGCACGCCTCGCAAAGAGGTGCGCCACGCCCACAACCGGGTCTGCTAGGTCGTGAACCCCGTCACACTGCCGGCGGGTAATGGAGATTTCGTTTCCGGAATCTCCCGAAGATTGCGCTGCGAGTGACAGGAATATCTAGCTGGCGAAATTGATGGCCCAGCGGCCCTCGGTCAGCGTTCGACCCGCCAGTGGTCGTCTATTCTCAGCTGGCCGGCTGGGTGCGAATCATGTGGAGCGGGTTGGCCCTGGCAAGCCCGGGAACCGCTGACTCAGACCCACACAACCAGACCCGAAAGCCCGCCGGGTCTGTCCGATTTCTCGCCAGACTTGGGCGGCTCGATGAAGTTGTTGCCGGACCGCCATTTGATGCCTCTTTGATCTGCCTCGCAAGCGCAGCCGGTAGTCGGCAGCGGCAATTCGAGGCAGGCGATGAGCGTCATCCCGATCCGATCCGAAGCATCCGCGCGAGGCGCGCGTATGCTTCGCACGGCGCTTGGCGGCGAGATCGTGCGCTGGCTCGCTGAGCCGGCGGTTATCGAGGTCATGCTCAATCCCGATGGCCGGTTGTGGATCGATCGGCTCGGCGTCGGTTTGACGGCGACCGACGGCCTGATGACCGCCGCCGACGGAGAGCGCATCATTCGCCTGGTGGCCCATCACGTCGGTGCGGAAGTCCATTGCGGAGCGCCGCGCGTGTCGGCCGAACTTCCCGATGGCGGCGAGCGGTTCGAAGGGCTGCTGCCGCCGGTCGTCGCCGCACCGAGCTTCGCCATTCGCAAGCCCGCGATCGCCGTCTTCACGTTGTCCGACTATGTGGCGGCCGGGATCATGTCGGCCAAAGAGGCCGGGATGCTTGCCGGCGCAGTCCGGGCAAAAAAGAACATTCTTGTCGCCGGTGGCACCTCGACCGGCAAGACGACCCTCACCAATGCGCTGCTGGCAGAAGTCGCCGCTGGCGAAGACCGGATCGTCCTCATCGAGGACACCCGCGAGTTGCAATGTGCAGCGCCCAACCTCGTATCGCTGCGAACAAAGGATGGGGTTGCGACGCTGTCCGACCTCGTTCGTTCGGCCTTGCGGCTGCGTCCCGACCGGATTCCGATCGGCGAGGTACGCGGCGCCGAAGCGCTCGACCTCGTCAAGGCATGGGGCACCGGTCATCCGGGCGGCATTGGCACCATCCACGCGGGTTCGGCGATCGGAACTCTGCGGCGGCTCGAGCAACTCATCCAGGAGGGCGTGGTCACCGTCCCGCGCGCGCTCATTGCCGAAACGATCGATGTAATCGCCGTGCTCGTCCGCGACGGCTCCGGTCGGCGGCTTGCCGAACTCGCCGAGGTCCGCGGGCTCGATAGAGCCGGCGAATACGCCCTTTCACACCTGAAACCCAACCCAGGAGACGCTTCATGATGCCTGTCTTATCGCGCGTGCGCTCGCGCCTGTCGTATATCGTGCTTGGCTGGGCCGCCCTAGCGCTGGCCTCGCCTGCCCACGCCGGCGGATCATCGATGCCCTGGGAAGCGCCTCTTCAGGCGATCCTCGAATCCATCCAGGGACCGGTCGCCAAGATCGTCGCGGTGATCATCATCATCGCCACCGGCCTGGCGCTGGCGTTCGGCGACACTTCGGGCGGATTCCGGCGACTGATCCAGATCGTCTTCGGCCTCTCGATCGCCTTCGCCGCGTCTTCCTTCTTCCTGTCCTTCTTCTCATTTGGCGGTGGGGCGCTGGTCTGATGGAGCGCACGTCATCGGCCCTTCCAGCCGGCTTCGTCGTGCCGGTTCACCGCGCGCTGACCGAGCACATCCTGCTCGGCGGCGCGCCGCGTGGCCTTGCCATCGCCAACGCGACGCTGGCCGGTGCCATCGGGCTCGGATTGCAGCTGTGGCTCGCGGGCCTCGCGTTCTTCGCTCTCGGCCATGTGGTGGCGGTCTGGGCCGCCCGGCACGACCCGCAATTCGTCGATGTCGCCCGCCGCCACATGCGCTTCCCCGCGCATCTCCAGGTCTGAGCTATGCTGAGCCTGCGCGAATATCGCGGACACGCAGACCGTCTCGCCGATTTCCTCCCCTGGGCGGCGCTGATCGCGCCTGGCGTGGTCCTCAACAAGGATGGCAGCTTCCAGCTTACGGCGCGGTTTCGCGGGCCCGACCTCGATAGCGCGACGCCATCCGAACTGGTCGCGACGACCGCACGTTTGAACGGCGCGCTGCGCCGGCTCGGGTCCGGGTGGGCCGTGTTTGTCGAAGCAGTGCGCGGCCCAGCCCAAGACTATCCGCTTGGCAGCTTTCCCGACCCCGTATCAGAGTTGGTCGATCGGGAGCGCGCGGCGCAATTCGCCGAGGAAGGGGCGCACTTCGAGAGCCGATATTTTCTGACCCTGTTGTGGTTGCCTCCGTCAGCAGAGGGCGCTCAAGCGGAAAGCTGGCTCTTCGAGGGTAAGGCGACGAAGGGCGTCGACCCACGTGATTGGCTGACCGGGTTCGTCGACCGCACCGATCGCCTTCTGCGGTTGTGCGAAGGGATCTTCCCAGAGATTGCCTGGCTCGATGACAGCGAGACGCTGACATATCTCCATAGCTGCATCTCGACACGCGCGCAGCGCGTGCGCGTGCCCGAAACGCCGATGCATCTCGATGCGCTGCTGGCCGACGAACCCCTCAGCGGCGGCCTCGAACCGCGCCTAGGGGCAGCGTGTCTGCGCACGCTGACCGTGATCGGCTTCCCCAGCACAACCTTCCCGGGCCTGCTCGACGATCTCAATGCGCAGGGCTTCTCCTATCGCTGGGCGACCCGTGCGATCATGCTCGACAAGAGCGACGCCACCAGGCTGTTGAGCCGGATTCGTCGGCAATGGTTCGCCAAGCGCAAGTCGGTTGCAGCCATCCTGAAGGAGGTGATGACCAACGAGGCTTCGGTCCTGATCGACAGCGATGCGGCCAACAAGGCCGGGGACGCCGACGCGGCCTTGCAGGAACTCGGCGGCGACCATGTCGGGATGGCGCTGGTCACCACGACCGTGACCGTCTGGGACGAGGACCCGGCCCTCGCCGGCGAGAAGCTGCGCCAGGTCGAGAAGATTGTACAGGGACGAGACTTCACCTGCGTCGCCGAAGGCATGAATGCGATTGAGGCCTGGCTCGGCTCCTTGCCCGGCCACACCTATGCCAACGTTCGCCAACCGCCGATCTCGACCCTGAACCTGGCGCACATGATGCCCCTGTCTGCGGTGTGGGCGGGGCCCGAAGGCGACGACCATCTCCAGGCGGCGCCGCTGCTCTACGCCCGCACGCAAGGCACCACGCCGTTCCGCTTCGCGCTTCATGTCGGCGATGTCGGCCATACGCTGGTGGTCGGACCGACCGGGGCGGGAAAGTCGGTTCTGCTCGCCATGATGGCGATGCAGTTCCGTCGCTACGCCCGCGCCCAGATCTTTGCCTTCGACTTCGGCGGCTCGATCCGCGCCGCCGCGCTGGCCTGCGGGGGCGACTGCCAGGACCTCGGAGCATCGCTCGCAACCGCGGACGGCTCGGAGGACCGTGACACTGTTCTGCTGCAGCCGCTCGCGCGGATCGACGAGCCCGTGGAGCGCAACTGGGCCTTCGAATGGCTGCAGGCGATCCTGGCCGGCGAGGGTGTGGTCATCGACCCGGCCACCAAGGATCATCTCTGGTCGGCACTGCGATCGCTGGCGAGCGCGCCGCCACCAGAGCGCACGCTGACGGGACTGGCCGTGCTGCTCCAGTCACAGGCGCTCAAGCAGGCGCTCGCCCCCTATTGCGTCGGGGGGCCGTTCGGACGCCTGCTCGACGCCGAGAGCGAGCGCCTAGGCGAGGCGCGTTTTCAGACCTTCGAGACCGAAGGGCTCGCCGGATCGGCGGCTGCTCCCGCCGTGCTTTCCTACCTCTTCCACCGCATTGAGGGACGGCTCGACGCCTCACCGACTCTCATCATCATCGACGAGGGTTGGCTGGTGCTCGACAGCCCCGCCTTCGCCTCCCAGTTGCGCGAGTGGCTCAAGACGCTGCGCAAGAAGAACGCCAGCGTCGTATTCGCGACCCAGAGCCTAGCGGACATCGAAAGCTCCGCGATCGCGCCCGCCATCATCGAAAGCTGTCCGACCCGGGTCTTTCTTCCGAACGAGCGGGCGCTCGAACCGCAGATCGCGGCGATCTATCGCCGCTTCGGCCTCAACGAGCGTCAGATCGAGATCATCAGCCGCGCCGCGCCCAAGCGCGACTATTACTGCCAGTCGGCGCGCGGCAATCGCCTGTTCGAACTTGGCCTGGGAGAGGTTGCGCTCGCCTTCGCCGCTGCCTCTTCCAAAGCCGATCAGCTGGCGATTGCCCGTCTTCTCGAGAGCGAGGGCCGGTCCGGCTTCGCCGCAGCATGGCTCCGCCACCGCGGGCTCGACTGGGCCGCCCCGCTGCTTGGGCCCGACGCGGAATCCACCCCCTCACTTGCCCAGAAGGAAAACTCCGATGAACGTGCGTAAACACCTCCGCGGCCTGGTCGCCGGAACCGTGCTGGCTGGCACCTGCATGGCTGCGGCAACGCCGAGCGCCGTCCACGCACAGTTCGGCGGGATCGTGTACGATCCATCGAACTATTCGCAGAATGTCCTGACCGCCGCGCGCACGCTTGAGCAGATCAACAATCAAATCCGCTCGTTGCAGAACCAGGCCGCCTCGCTCGTAAACGAGGCCCGGAACCTGCAGAGCCTGCCGCTGTCGATCCTCCAGCCGCTGCAGGACCAGATCCGGCAGACCCAGCATCTGCTGCAACAGGCGCAGCGCGTTGCCTACGACGTCCGCGATATCGAGGCGACCTTCGCCGCCCAATACCGTGGCGTCCCGCTCGGAGCCTCGCAGCGCACGATGGTTGCCGGCGCCGAGGCTCGCTGGATGAACAGCGTGGCCGCGTTCGAAGACGCACTCAAGGTCCAGGCCGGAGCGGTCGCCAACATCGAGGGCTCGCGCTCGGCCATGGGTAGCATGCTCGGCGCAAGTCAGTCGGCAGCTGGCGCGCTGCAGGCCGCCCAGGCGGGCAATCAGCTGCTCGCGCTGCAGGCCCGGCAGCTCGCCGACCTTACCGCCACAACGGCGGCGATGGGGCGGGCGCAGGCGCTCGATGCCGCGGAGCGCGCGGCGGCCAAGGCGCAGGCGCGCGAACAGCTCCGACGCTTCCTCGCCCCCCGAGCCGCCGTCGCGACTAGCGGGCGGAACTGATTGCTCATGGGCGGCAAGCTCCTCGCGCGAGCGGCTGCGGCCGGGTTCGTCGGGATCGCGTTCGCGATGACGCTCGTGCAAATGCGCGAGGAGCCCGCTCCGCCTGCTCGCCTTCATCCGATCGTGGACGCGGCCCGGAAAGATCTCCTGCCCGACCGGCTGCGGGCCTGTGCGCGCTTGGGCGAAGCTGCCCTGACTTCGCCCGACTGTCTGGCAGCCTGGGCCGAAAAACGCCGCCGCTTCTTCGGGGTCGATCATCCCGAAGCCTATGCCGAGTTGATGGGTGCCGATCCGACGACCGGAGCGCAGCCACCTGCGGCGGCCGGCCCGGAGCGCGACTGACATGGGCGGTACCGGCGTCGTCGATCGCTTTCTGTCGGTCTTTTCCCGCTACATCGACAGCGGTTTCGGACTGCTGTCGGGCGAGGTCGCGTTTATCGCCACCACGCTGATCGTGATCGACGTTACGCTCGCCGCACTGTTCTGGAGCTGGGGCGAGCAGGACGACATCATCGCCCGTCTCGTCAAGAAGACCCTCTTCGTCGGCATCTTCGCTTATATCATCGGCAACTGGAGTGCCCTTGCCGATATCGTGTTTCGTAGCTTCGCGGGGCTCGGGCTCAAGGCCAGCGGCTCGGGATTGGGCGCCGCAGACCTCCTGCGGCCCGGACGCGTAGCGCAGGTCGGGATCGATGCCGCCCGGCCACTCCTGGATTCGATGGCCGAACTGCTCGGCTACGTCAGCTTCTTCGAGAACTTTCTCCAGATCGCGATCCTCCTGCTCGCCTGGGCGATCGTCATTCTCGCCTTCTTCATTCTGGCGATCCAGCTCTTCGTCACCCTGATCGAATTCAAGCTCAGCACGCTGGCGGGGTTCGTGCTCATTCCTTTCGGTCTGTTCGGCAAGACCGCCTTCATGGCCGAGCGCGTGCTCGGCACCGTGATCTCGTCGGGGATCAAGGTTCTCGTCCTCGCCGTCATCATCGGCATCGGCTCGACGCTCTTTGCCGAGTTCACCACCGCCATCCCCGGCGAGCCCACGATCGAGGATGCGCTGGCGATCGTCCTTGCCAGCCTGACCCTGCTCGGACTCGGCATCTTCGGGCCCGGGATCGCCAACGGTATCGTCGCCGGCGGCCCGCAACTGGGTGCTGGCGCCGCGGCGGGCACCGCCCTCCTCGCAGGCGGGGCTGTGGCAGGTGCGGCAGCCGGAGCAAGGCTTGCCGGCGGCGCGGTCGCGAGCGCCACATCCTCGGTTGCGCACGGAACCTCGCGCGCGGCGGGCGGCGCCACCATGGCTTATGCGACGGGCGCGGCCGGGCGGAGCGGCGGAGCGGCAGTGGCTGGCGGAATGGCGGCCATTGGGCGCGCCGCCGGTGGCGTCGCGCTCTCACCTCTCCGCCAGGTGGCAGACAGCGCCAAGGCCGACTTCCGCGAGGGCGCGCGGTCGGCGATCGGCCATATGGGCGGGCGCATCATTCCCGCCTCCGGCGCGGCCCCTCAAAGCTCCGAGCCGGATAGCGGGCCGCCTGCGTGGGCGAAATCCATGAAGCAGCGCCAGACGCTCGGCGCGTCGGCATCGCTCGCTGCTCATACCGTTCGGTCCGGCGACGGTCATGGCGCCGGCGCATCCGTCGACACCCGCGAAAAGGAATAGGCCGCCATGTTCACACGCCCTTCGATCCGATACGGCAAGACACTCCAGCCGGAGACGCCCTACCAGCGCGCCGCGCAGGCCTGGGACGAGCGGATCGGCTCCGCGCGCGTCCAAGCGCGCAGCTGGCGCTATGCATTCTTCGGCGCCCTGGGCCTGTCGGGAATGCTCGCCGGCGGACTGATCTGGCAGAATGCGCGCGGCACGATCGTCCCCTGGGTGGTCGAGGTCGACAAACTCGGCGCAGCGCGCAGCGTCGCCCCCGCCGACGCCGGGTTCGATCCCAGCGATCCGCAGATCGCGTTCCATCTTGCCCGGTTTGTCGAGCATGTCCGTGCCATTCCCGATGATCCCGTCGTGGTGCGGGAGAACTGGCTCAGCGCGTATGACTTCACCAGCGACCGCGGCGCGGCGGCTCTCAACGACTACGCGCGGCGCAACGACCCTTTTGCCGTGATTGGGCGCGAACAGGTGGCAGTGGATGTCACCAGCGTGATCCGCGCTTCGCCGGGGAGCTTCCGGGTCGCCTGGATCGAACGGCGCTATCGCGACGGCGCGCTTTCGGAGACGAGCCGATGGACCGCGATCCTCGGCGTCGCGATCCAGCCTCCCACCGATCCCGACGCGCTCACGCGCAACCCGCTCGGCGTCTTCGTCACTTCGCTCAACTGGTCAAAGGAACTCGGCTGATGGCCCGCTTGCACTTTGTTCGTCGCGCGGTGCCCGCCGCGCTCCTCCTGAGCGCTCCAGCGCCGGCGATCGCCGGTACGGCCGGATCCAAACCGGACATCCCCCTTTTCCTTTCGCGGCAGCTGTCCCCTCCCCCCGCTGCCGCGCGCCGCTCCCCGGCCTCTGACCCCGAGAGGCAAGTGGGAGCGGCAAACCATGCCGCGCGGATCGAGCCGGCCGATGCCGGGTTCGAGAACGCGATCCAGCGCTACGCCTACAGCGAGGGCGCGCTGTATCAGGTCTATGCCAAGCCGGGCCAGGTGACCGACATTGCGCTCCAGCCCGGCGAGACGCTGGTCGGCCCCGGACCGGTCGCCGCCGGCGACACGGTCCGCTGGATGATCGGCGATACGATCAGCGGCAGCGGCGCGCAGGCGCGGGTCCATATTCTGGTGAAGCCTACCCGGCCCGACATTGCGACCAATCTGGTGATCAACACCGACCGGCGTACCTATCACGTCGAACTGCGCGCCAATCCGCGCACCTATATGGCCTCGGTAAGCTGGACCTATCCTGCGGACGAACTGATCGCCTTGCGCCGCGCTGAGGAAAAGGCGACGGCGATCGCCCCGGTCGCAGTGGGGCTCGCGCTCGAAAGCCTCAACTTCGACTACCACATCTCCGGAGACAAGCCGGCCTGGCGGCCGCTGCGCGTCTTCGATGACGGACAGCGGACGCTGATCGAGTTTCCCGCCAATATCGCCCAGGGAGAGATGCCGCCTCTGTTCGTGATAGGAGGCGGCGGGCAGGCAGAACTGGTCAACTACCGGGTCTCGGGTCGCCATATCCTCGTCGATCGCCTCTTCGCCAAGGCCGAGCTGAGGCTGGGTGCAGGGCGCAAGCAGCAGAGTGTCACGATCGTCAATCGCGCGGGCTCGCGGCCATGAATGGTGAAAGCGGGCCGGGCCGAACGGCAGCCGATCAGGGCGAAGATGCCGAGGAGGTCGTACGCCTGCGTGGAGATGCGCCGCGCGTCGTGCGGCTCTCGCGCAAGGCGGTTGGGCTGGCGAGCGCGGCGGGGCTTGCGCTCGTCGGCGCGGCGCTGCTGCTCGCTCTCCAGCCCGCCCGGAAAGGCGAGAGCGAAGAACTGATCAACACCGATGGGATCGCGGTCGCCGACGGCCTCGCCGCTGCTCCCCGCGACTATTCGCAGGTGCCTAAGCTCGGTCCACCTCTGCCCGGAGACCTCGGCAAGCCGATCCTCGATGCACAGGATCGCGGCGCGGTGGCCGCCCTGCCGCCGGTGGTTTCGCAGGCGCGCGCTCCGGCATCACCCGAACCCAGCCAGCGCGATGTCGTGCGCCAGCGGATCGCGCAGGAACGCGAGGCGGCGCGCGCGAGCCAACTGTTCTTCGGGGCCGGCGCGACAGCCTCCGCCTCTCCGGCTTCTTCGCCGGACGCCCGTCCCGCCACTGCATCGGGTAACGCACCGGCTCCGCGAGGGGGATTCCTCGACCGTCCCGCCGATATGCGAACCGCAGCGCAGGCCCGATCCGAGCAGCCGCCAGCGGGCAACGTGCTGATGGCCGGCTCAATCATTCCTGCGGCGCTCATTACCGGGATCCGCTCGGATCAACCGGGTCTCGCGACAGCGCAGGTTACCGAGAATGTCTTCGACAGCATGGGGCGCCGCGTGCTCGTCCCGCAGGGCGCCCGCCTGATTGGCGAGTACGAAAGCGACATCGGTGTCGGGCAGCGCCGCGTGCTGCTCGCCTGGACCCGGCTGATCCTGCCCGATGGCCGGTCGATCGTGCTCGAGCGCCAGCCTGCGGCCGATCCCGCGGGGTTCGCGGGGCTCCAGGATAAGGTCGATTACCATTGGGGAGGCGTGCTTAAGGCGGCACTCGTCTCGACATTGCTGGGAATCGGCAGCGAGGCCGGGTCGGGCGAAGGCAGCGAGCTGGTCCGTGCTCTCCGCCGCGGCAGCCAGGACAGCATTGGCCGGGCGGGCGAACAGATCGTGTCGCGCGAACTCGGCATCCGCCCAACCTTGACCATCCGGCCAGGTTATCCAGTGCGCGTCCTCGTGACTCGGGATATCGTCCTGGAGGCCTCGTCGTGACGCGTCTCAAATTAACAGACATCACCGATGAGAAATCGGTGCGCTTAACGCTCGAGCTTTCCACTCGCCTGCACCGCCAACTAATCGAATACGGGGTCGCGCTGAACGGCGGCGTCCAGCAGGGCGCGCCCGAACCCGCGGCGCTCATCCCTCCCATGCTGGAGCGGTTCATTGCCAGCGACCGCGAGTTCGCGAAGACGCGGCGGCAGTCGACTTCGCGCCGAGCATAATCATCGCGGGCGGATTAGTGGTAAACCCGTATCCCGTCTACGCCAGATTATGATATTAGAAGACCGGGAATCAATTCCCTGTGACCGGGCGTCGACTACGCATGTCCAGGCTTATGCTAAAGGTATCGCGGCACTTGCCAACGAGTGCTTCCATCGCCCGGTCGCATCCTATCACTAGCCGGAATTTATAATCGCATTATAAGCTGGCGGCTCTCCTTGCTGACTATCACTCTTGCGTGGCGACCTATTGAGTCGCGGAACTAGCGAAGGAGCGAGTGATGAACACGTTGCAGCACATCGGTGAGGAGGTCATCGATCTCGGCGAGGCGTCCAGCGAAACGAAGGGTGACGCCATCTTTCAAAGCGATGGAAGCGGCGGGAAGCTTCAATACGTCACCGGCATGACCGACGACTGATCTCAAGCGGAGCGCGCGCCTTTCTTGGCGTGCGCTCCGTAACTTTGCGACGCTGGCCAGTGCTTGATCTCGACCATCCCGCTCTGGCTTGGTGCCGGATCAACGATCAGCTGATCTTTCTCGACGTCGAGCATGATCGGTATTTTCGTCTTCCGGATGCCAGAAATCGACAATTGCTTGAGCAACTTGCGAAAGCAGCCGACGGATCCTGGCATCAGCCCTCGGCCTTTCCTCTCCCGGAAAGCTGGCAATCTCCAGAACAATCTTCGTCCGCAATCCATGACGGCAGCTTTCGGCTCGGCGATATCGCACGCTCGCTCTGGATGCAGCGACGTGTGGAGGCCAAGCTTGCGTCGGGTGGGTTCGCCAACGTGTTGGCTGACCTTTACACGCTCTTGGACCGCCGCACCGTCGCCGCGCACGACTTGAGCGACGGCGGCCGAGCCACTGTCCGCGCATTCGAACATGCCCGGCTCCTGCGCACAGCGGCGGAACGCTGCCTCTCGCGGTCGATCGCCCTTGCAGTATGTCTGGCGTCGCGCGGTGATCGATCGCACGTGGTATTGGGCGTGCGGCTGTCGCCGTTTGGCGCGCACAGTTGGGCTCAGCAAGGCGATACAGTCCTCAACGACAGTCTCGAGGAGGTGCAGCGCTATCAACCGATCCTTGTCGTATGATGCCGCTCCGCTTTGTCCTCGCTTTCCCATCACCCGGCCCCACATCGGAAAAGCTGACCGTCGTAGATAACCCGCGCAACATTCGCGGCTCTGGTCCTACTATCTGGCACGATCCGCGCACGCCGTGCGCGGAGCTTGCCGACGATGGCAAGGTTCTTGGCATTACGTTCTCGCGAGAAAAATTCCGACAGGCTGACCATCTGGATGCGCCCAGCACGCGGAATGCAGAAGCTCGAGCACGTCGCCTCGTTCGCCTGTACTGGGGCGGATATTGCGCAATCCTACCGGACCGTGAGAGTGGTTCTTGGACAGTGTTGGTCGATCCTTCCGGTCTGTTGCCGGTGTATCGTTTCGCAACTCCGACGCATGTCTTGCTAACCTCCGATCCAGCGCTGCTGGCAGGTTTCCACTCGGGTGCGATGTCCGTCTGCTTCCAAGCTATGGGCGCACACCTGCTGCGGCCAGAGTTGCGCCAGCGGTTAACCTGTCTCCGTGGCATCGAGGAACTGACCCCCGGCATCTTGTATCATCTCGATCGCCCGGCGGAGCCCGCCCGCACGATCTGGAGCGCGCTCGATTTTTTGCCACGCGGCCCCGCCCCCGCCTTTGAAACTGCCGCCGAGGGACTGCGCACGCTTGCCGTTGCAGTGATGGGCAGCTGGAGCGATCTGTTCGGACGGGTCAGCGTAGCCGCGTCAGGAGGAGTAGATTCCTCTTTGATCTGCGCGGCCTTGGCTGGTGCGGGAGAGGATTTTGATTGCGTCACGGTTGCGACTGCGGATCGCAGCGGTGACGAGCGGGCCTATGCGAGGGAACTGGCAGCGAAGCTCCAAGTCCGTTGTGCCGAACGCCTGTATGATTCAGCGCTTTTTGATTGCACTAGACCCGCTTCGGCGCGGCTGCCGCGGCCAGCGCGCAGAGCCTTCCTGAGCGTCTTGGATGCCGTTCTCAATGACGCCATGCAGGAACTTGGCGCGACCGTTGTTCTTGATGGCAACGGTGGCGATAATCTCTTCTGCTTCCTTCATTCTGCAGCGCCGGTGGTGGATCGATTACGGTCGGAGGGGGTGAGCAAAGGACTGGCGCGAACCGTCTTGGACATGTGCCGAATAACGGGCTGTTCGGTACCGACAATGCTAAAGGCCACCCTCCGCAGGCTCGGCCGCAGGCAAAGTCAGGAATGGTGGCCACCCGATGAGCGTTTTCTCACCCCAGAGGCGGCGAAGGCTCCATGGGAAGCGCTTACGCCGTGGCTCGATCGCTTTGAAGATCGACGGTCGGGTAAACATGACCACATGCGCCTGATCATGCACGCCCAAAACCATATCCATGGATTGAGCGCGGGGCTGCCTCGCCTCTCACCCCTCGCGAGCCAGCCCTTGATAGAATTCTGCTTGTCCATTCCGACTTGGCTTTGGGCAGAAGGAGGGGTCAACCGAGCATTGGCAAGAACTGCATTCGCCAGTGACCTCCCGGCTGCCATACTGGGGAGGACGTCGAAGGCGGGGCCTGACAGCTTCATTCGCGACTCCTTTGCAGCTAACTACGCGGTAATACGCGAGCGATTGCTCGACGGACTCCTTGCTGCGCACTACGTCATCGACCGTTCGGCAGTGGAGCGAGCACTGGCCGTCGACAGTTTTACTGACGAGACCGTCATCGACCGCTTGCTCGATCTCTTAGAGGCTGAGAACTGGTCCCGCTCATGGACCCGCTGAAGGTGCGACGCACTGCAAGCTGTGCTCCGCCGGAGCGCCGGGCATCGCTTTCCAGCGCCTATACTGCTCGGCCCTTTTAGGATCGCAGTTGATCTTCCCCATCAGCCAGAATTCGAACCATTCGATGTTGCGCTCATAGATGGCGCGGCGATGAGCTGGTTGCCACTTAAAGTGTGGCTCGCCGGGAAAGACATAGAGCTCAATGGCCTTCCCATGATGTGTAAGCGCCTCGATCACGTCGAGCCCGCCTTCGTATTCGGAGTCCGCGTTCTGGACCAGGATCGGAACATCGAGCTTGTCGGCGTTGTGAATTAGCGACATCGGCTCCCAGAACGTCTCCATATCATTCTCGAAATAGCGATACCGCACCTCTCGCAGGGAATCAGTGAAGTACGGACCTGCTGCCAGCGCGAACGAGTACATGTCCTCGCAGCACGAACTGATCGACGCTGCTTTGAAACGATCGGAGTTGAGCAGTGCGAACTGGACAGTCGAGCTACCGTCGCTGAACCCACTGATGCCGACCTTGTTGGCATCGACTGCTCCCGTAGCGACCGCCCGGTCGATGGCCATCTCAAGCGAGGAGTGGACCTGACGCCGGTCCGCCCAGGGATCGCTGTTGAGAGTTCGCATCTCGGCTTCGGTGGTGGCGCGGTAGGCCTCGGGCAGCAGATCGGGGCGATCGAAGCTCAGAACAGCAAAGCCACGTGCCGCTAGCGGCTGGATCGGAACCTCGTCCCCGGTCCCCCCGCGGAGGAAACCTTCGCTGCCGTACTGAACGATGACCAAGGGATGGCGCTGTCCAGGCTTGTGATCGGGCGGCAGGACGAGGTCGGCAAAGCTTTCGACTCCATAGGCATTTCGAAACCGGAATCGCTCGATCTTGCCAAATCGCTTACGCTGGAACTCCGGATTTGGATCGTGGACGATGCGCTCGCGCCCCGTGCGCATATCGATTGCAACGATCCGGCGTGGCTGGGTGGCACCCTCGCGCGCGCAGACCAGCTCGCCGCCTGCAGCTTCGCATCCGAGAATGACGTCGTTGGTGACCACGATCTGCCGCGGCGCGGCGTCACCCGCATCCCAGCGCAAGAGACCGGTCTGGCTCTTTGCCCAGCCGAGGTTCTGAAGGATGAAGAATGAGCGGTCGGCCGGTGACCACCAGAGTCCGCGCACACCCTCGCACTGCTTGCTTTCACAGACCGCGCGGCGTCGATCCGGGCTGGCGACAATCAGGCGGGTCGGACTCAAGAGGTGCGCTGGAGACTTGGGTTCGAGCCAGGCCGCGTGGCCGTCGGGGCTACTTCGAAACAAACGTGAATTTTGGGGGACGCCGCCACTGTGGGAAGGGACCAGGAGGGCAATCTCATCGGCGGTGGCCCGCCGCGTCCGTCCGTCTGTAAGAGATACCCACGTGTAAGCTGATGCCATGTTTCGGGTCGGGAGTGGATGGTCGGCAAATTGGGGACCGAAACGGTCGTCAAAAAGAAAGCCGCGTAAGCCTTCATTCTCGATTGCCGCTAGCTCAGCGCGAATGCCTGGGCGCGTCGCTACTACCAGTCCTGCACCATCCGGTGTCCATGCGAAGCTATCGGCATCGTCTGGAAGAGCACTCGCCTGCCGCGCGTGAGCATGGCCTGATGGATCCGCGAGCCAAACTTGCGTCGTCCCTTTTTCCCGCTTCAGATAGGCGACATGCTTTCCGTCTGGCGACCAGCGCGGTGGATTGGGCCTGTCCCACCCTGCCATGGTGACGGAAAAGTTCCGCAACTCGAAATCATCGCGGATGAAATCGCCCCCGCGGTCGATTTCCACTGGCTCGCCGAAACCATCTGCTCGCACAACCAGCAGCACCAGACAGTAGCCATTAGCCTCCGGATTGGCCCGTTTTACACGCACCGCCACGTGCGTGCCGTCAGGCGATAGGCCGAAGGCATTAGGCGCGGGGCCTGCGGCGGAGCGGCCGATATCGGCCATCCTCACCTGATCGTCGAGCGTCACCGTCGAGGCCGTGTCGCCTTTGCTCGCCAAAGCAGTCCCATACCCCGCACAAGGTTCCCGTCGCTCGAGGGGTAGATCAACGGTGGGCACGACTGCCTGGGCAAGAGCTGTCAGGACGAGCAGGCTCATCACCAGTGCCTCCGGACGCCGAAGGCAAGGAAGCGGCCGATCGGAGAGTAGTTCGTGGAATCGTAGGGCGTGTCAGTTGGCCCGGTCTGACCAATGCGCTCAGGCTTGTCATCGAGCAGGTTCTGGACCGTCAGCGAGACTTCGAGGCCGGGCTCCCTTCCAGTCTCTCCCCGAATGACCGCGTAGCTAAAGCCGACATCCACGGTGGCGCTGGGTGAAAGACGCTGGTCTTCATTAAAGCGGCGGTCGATCAGCGCGCCGGCATAATTGACGGCCATGTTCGCACGCAGCCCACTGGTTTCGTAGCGCGCGGTGCCACGCAGGCGGAACTGGGGAGGATTGAAGATCGTCCCGGCTAGCTGGATTTCGGGAAGCTGGGGCGTGACTTGCTGACTGCTGTTGAGCCAGCTTCCGGTCATGTCGAAACCCATCGATCGATCGGGACCGAGATTTCTGTTCCAGGCAATGCGGGCGTCGACGCCATTGATCGCCCACGCCGCAACGTTGATGTTGCGGTTGTCGACCAGAGCGACAACCGTGCCCGGATCGTAAGGTCGCCCAGAGAAGTTCTGCAGACCGAACTGTGCTCCCGCGATGAGCGCGTCGAGGCGCGCGGCGTCGGGATCAAAGTCGATTAGGCTTGCATATCCGGGATCGCTGAATGCGGTGGATAGCGGACCTGCGATCGGGCTGACGACCCGGTCTGCATAGTCGATGTCATACCAAGTCGCCGACAATGTCAGGCTAGGGACACTTGGAGGCTGCCATTCGATTCCCCCTGTCCAACTGCGCGCTCGCTCTGATGCGATATCCGGGTTGCCGCCTGCGGCGAACAGGAGCGCGTCGGAACCCGACCCGGCTCCGAACGCGGCGGCAGGGAGCAGAATGGCTTCGTAGAAAACGAATTGCTGGTACAGCGTCGGCGCTTTAAACGAGCGAGACCAGCTGCCGCGGAAAGTTAGCCCCTCGATGGGCGAATAACTTAGACCTATGCGAGGGGTGGCCTCGTCGTCGAGACCGGCATAATCCTCGTACCGCACCGCTGCAGAGACGGAAAACTGTTCGATGCCGGGCCTGGCGTTCAGTCTCGAGACGAACGGCAGATAGAGTTCGGCATAGCCAAAGCGCGCTCGGCGCGTGACATCGAATGTAGCCAGCGACGTGTCCTGCAACGCGTAATCCAAGCGATTGTTGCGGATGCCCGCTCCGAGCGCGAGGCGTACATCGCCGCCTGGCAGCGCCCAGAGCGGACCTTCGACGCCCGCTTCAATGGAGAAGACCTCGTTGCGATAGCGCCCGGTAGATACGCTGGCTGCTCCCGATTGTGGGACGAAGCTGGTTCTGAAATCGGTGCGGTCGCGTCCGAAAACCCCGGTGACCCTTGCTTCCCAACGCGCGCCGAGCTCGAACCGAAGTGATGGCGCGAGTGCGAAGCCTTCGAGGTTCGGGTCACGCGCGATACGCAGTGTTGGCGTGCTGCTTTCGCTCACCGAGTGTCGCCGCGAGTAGAGAGTGTCGATGCTCGCCTCCACGCCGGCCGCCAATTCGTGATGGGCCGACAGCGTCACGGCGTGGCGCTGCATGGAGGGATAAAGCGTGGTATCGGGTGCTAACGAGCCCGCGTAGGAGCGCTGGTCCGCCCGAATCTCGGAATTGTTGGCGAAATCGTACGCCACGATGAAGCCGCCGCCGTCCCAGACGGCTCCGCCGACGATGTCAGCCTGCTGTCGGAAGTTGCCCCCATCCGTGCTGGCGCCGACCTGGGCGGATGTCGTCATCCCTTCGAAGTCGCGGCGTAGGATGACGTTGACGACGCCTCCCACCGCGTCTGAGCCATAAAGCGCCGAAGCGCCGTCCTTCACCACCTCGATCCGTTCGACAGCGGCCAGCGGGATTGCCGAGATATCGACGCCCTGGAAGGCGGAATTGTAGGGTAGCCGGTGACCGTTGAGGAGCGTCAAGGTCGCGTCGGGGCCGAGGCCCCGCAGGTTAGCGCTCGAAGCGGAATTGATGTTGTTGTTGATCAGGCCAGCTCCCGAGCCGACGCCGGGGTTTTGTCCGCCGGAGAAATTCTGCGGCAGCGATCGGATCGCTTCACCCAGATCAACTTGTCCCGCCGCTACGATGGTTTCGCGATCGAGCGCTATGACGTCGCTACTGACCGCGGCACCGCGAATTCGCGTCCCGGTCACGGTGATGTCGTCGCCTTCGCGGTCGCCTTCTTGCTCATCCGCTGACGCAGCGGGAGGTTCGGACGGCTCGACCGACTGCGCGCAGAGCGGACCCGCAAGCGCGCTGCCCGCCAGCAGGAGGAAAAGGCTCCGAGATCCAATCGTCATCATTCATCTCCCCAAGTCCAACGGCGAGCCTTCTTGGCTTCACCGGTTCAGGGGAGGACGCAGCCCGATCAGACTACCTTAGTTTCAAACGAAATTAATTGCTCCGAAGTAGAGCAATCCTCGTCGGCAAGCTCGGCGCGTAGGTGCGCGAGCGCCTTCATCATGTGGTACTCGACGGTCGAGGAGCGAATGCCGAGTTCGTCCTCGATCGCCCGGTAGGATTTGTTCTCAAAGCGGCTCATGGCAAAGACCTTCGCTGTCTTGGGCGACAAGCGTGCCAACGCGCGATGGAGGAGCCGTTCCGTTTCGCTCGCGAGGAGATGATCTTCCTGCTCGCCACGGCAGCCGGCCTCGCTAGCTTCCATCAGCGGCATCAGCACGATGCGGCACTGCTGCCGGCGAGCGAAATCGATCGCGAGATTACGAGCTATTCGGCGGAGGAAGGCACCGGGGTTGCGGAGGTTGCCAAGCTCGTCGCTCAGCGCCGCGCGCACAAAGACCTCCTGTGCCAAGTCGCTGGCGTGCTCGCATCCTATCTGTCGCCGGAGATAGGCAGTCACGCCCTTGTGCTCGCGTCGATAAAGCGCGTCGAGCACGCTCCCGCCTGGCAGCTTCGGGGATCGTGGGGCACCGGGCGTCGGACGGCGGCAACGCGGGCCGGGTGCGGCGGCAAGTTCGACCATGCTTTTGGCAAGGTGGCGGCCGCAGCGAGGCACTCAGCGCCTTGGCTGTACGGCGTCCCAGTCTGCGCCGCCGTTCGGACGCTGCCGCGTCCTTGCCCGGATCGGCCGCCGGGCCAGATACGGGCCGGCGTGAATGATGCCTGGCGGATAACGTCCACGCGGTCGCTGCCAGCATCTCGCGGGTCCGCGCCCGAAGCTTGTGCCCGCGGCGGCGGAAACGCGCAAGCCTCGCGGCGTGTGGTCTGGTGCAGCTTACCAGTTCTGGGGAGATGACTAATCGGAGCTTGGAATACAGCTCTTCTGCACGCCGCAATAGGCTCCTCGACAGGAAAGGAGGCGCCTCATGTCTCGCTCCCCCGCCTGGCAGCAACACGACGAAGAGTACGACTATTCGGATTTCGCGCAGGAGTTTCTGCGGCGCAATCCTGCCTATCGGCGCGCCTTTGCCGAAGCTGCTGGCCGCGGAAGCGGCACTTTGCGCCCTCTCGCCGGTGGGCGAGCGGCGCAATCATGGGGCCTCGAATTTCCTCGTCGATCCCCAGCTTTCCGCGAAGGAACAGCCTGCGATCTGGCGGGCCGACGCCAATCCCAGCATTGTGATCACGGGCGGCGCTGGTCGCGGAAAGTCCCCACATGCCGCCGTGATGGCCGCCGGGGTGGTGCTCGCGGAGCGCGAAACGCACTCCGGCCGCCATCTGGTGCTAACCTTCGGAGGCCGCCGCCATCGCCTCCTCCTGTCACGATCGGCCGCTTGTACCAGTTATGTGATTCCTTGCGATGCCGGTGTGGCGACCCGGCTTGCTGCGACCGCAGCGTTCCACTCGACAATGGGCAGTTGCCGGGCTCCCAACGGGGCAGAGTTCAGGCCATCACCCTATCGGCGGCATCGTCTCAGGCTGTTGCTCGCGCTGCTGGACTGCTTCGATAGCGAGCTCGGGGAGCCTCCAACGCTCAGGAGCTTCGCACAGGAAGTGGTCTTTCCGGGGTTGGAGATCGGACCTGCGATAGAATGGAAGGCATCGTCTCACCGCCGACAAGTGCAGAGGCTAATCCGTGAGGCGCGTCGAATGGCCGCGACGGGTTTTCGCGAGCTGCTGTTACATTCATCCGATCAAAAATCGTGATGGTTTTGTCCGCCGTAAACATTTGTTATGGTGTCCTATGTCGGCATTTGACCGCCGGCTCGATCATGACCGACCTAGAGGTCGCAACGGCGGCGCTCATGCTGGCGGAATGGAACCGCGAGAGGAGCATCCAGCAGGCGATTGGGCGGCGGCGTGTTGGAATGCGCCCTGCCGATCGAACAGGCAGGATCATGCATGCATATGTCGCGGAAGACTTCGCCTCGGACCTTATGAACGTCCGGACCGGCGACCAACTCGGACGTTCGCTCGCAGGTGTCGCGCGGCGGCTGGGCTTCGACCACTTTGCCTTGAGCCTCGATCTCCGTTCTGAATCGGCCTGCGCCCAAGGACTGTTGCTTCACGACTATCCGGAGGAATGGGCGCGGGTCTATGTCGGCTTCGATCTCGCGGGCCAGGATCCGGTTCGCCGCGCCTGCGACAAGAGCTTCATCGGCTTTTCCTGGGGGTCGCTGGATCGGCTCATTCCCCTGACACGCGGCGACCGGCAAATGCTTGCGGTTGGACGCGAGTGCGGGATCGGCGACGGCTACACCGTGCCGCGCCATCTTCCGGGGCTTGCCCGCGGGACTTGCACCTTCGCGGTCGCCCCGGACCGGCCGCTACCTCGATCCCGGTTTGCTTTGGCTGAACTGATAGGCACATTGGCTCTCAGTTGCGCGCTGGGTCTCGGTCCAGGCGCGCGATCGCAAGCCGCCCCGGTGCTCAGCGATCGGCAACGCGAATGCCTGCTGTGGGTCGCGCGAGGCAAAACCGCAGCAGAGACGGCGATCATCCTTGGGATCGGAATAGAAACGGTCGTCCAGCACCTGAAGATCGCTCGCGAGCGCTACCAGGTTCATTGCAAGCAATCCCTGATCGTCGCAGCCCTGTTCGACGGATTGATAGGCTTTGCAGATGTCATACGCTGGCCTGACCCCGACACCCCCTCGCCGCACAGCTGGCACTGACGGTAACGACCCCATCCCCAGTTCTTGGGATGCCGCGCCGCGCCGCGATCTGGTCATGTGCCGCCCGTCTTCAACAGACGGGTTATGGTCATGCAGAATTCTTCGGTCGCAGCGCAGCCCCGGGTATTCGATGCGGCGCTTCGAGCCATGTTCTCGGCACGCAAGCGCGTGTTCGTCGACTTGCTGAAATGGGACGTGCCAGTTCTCGCCGGCGCGTACGAACTCGATCAGTTCGACAGCCCGGATGCCACCTATCTGGTGCTCACCGACGAAGAAGGCGGGCATCGTGCCTCCACGCGCCTGCTGCGCACCGACGGTCCCCACATTCTTGGCGATCTCTTTCCAATGCTCTGCTCGGAGCCGATCCCGGGGCGGACCGATTACCAGGAGATCACGCGCTTCTGCATCGAGCCCACACTTACGCGGAATGAACGCCGCATCGCGCGCAACCAATTGGTCAGCGCACTCGTCGACCACGCTCTCGAAACGGGCCTAGCTGGCTACACCGCCGTGGCCGGTCCGGGATGGTACCGGCAGATCGCAGCATTCGGCTGGGACTGCCGGCCGCTCGGCGATGAGCAGGTCGTCGGCCATGAGATGCTCATCGCCCTTCAGATCGATATCGGTCCCGAAACCCCGTCGCAGCTGGAGAGCTCGGGAATATACACGCCGGGAGCATATCGCATCGGTGCCGGGAACCGGGAGTTGGTGTCGTGAGCGCGCCTCGTCACGCCGAATGCCTCGAACGCCTCGAGCGGGAGGGCTACTGCATTATCGAGGAGTTGGTGCCGGCAACCAGCATTGCAGCGTTGGACACCGACCTGGCCGGTGACTTTGCCGCGGCGCCGATGGGACATGGAGACTTCTACGGCTACCGGACGAAACGGTTCGGCAGCTTGCTTCGCCGCTCCCCGTGGGCGGGCGATCTCGCCCTCCAGCCGCTCGTGCTTGGGCTCGCGCGGGAAATCCTGGGCAAGGCGTGCGATTGCATCCAGCTCAATGTCGCCCAGGCGATCGGCATCTACCCGGGCGAGATCGAGCAGTTCCCGCACTGTGACCACGATATGTGGGCAGGCGCGAAGGGCACGCACGAGTATCTGCTCAACGTGATCTGGCCTTTGACCGAATTCACGGTTTCGAACGGCGCGACACGCGTCTATCCGGGCACCCACAAGGCCACTGTCGAGACTTTGGATGAGCTTGGCGATCCGGTGGTCGCTGTCTGCAAGCCCGGCGACGCGCTTTGCTTCCTCGGCTCCACGGTCCACGGGGCTGGTCCTAACGAAAGCGATGAGGTTCGCCGCGCCGTGGTCATCGGCTACAGCCTGGGTTGGCTCAAGCCTTACGAAAACAATTGGCTTGCCTACCCGCCACACGTGGCGAGGCACTTCCCGCCGGAGTTGGCCGAACTCGCGGGCTACGTCCAGCACCGCCCGAACCTAGGCAACTACGAGGGCCAATGCCCTTCAATACTGCTTCAGGACAACCCGCCCGCATTCCCACAGGCGACAGACGCTTTGCGTCCCGACCAGCAGGCGGCGGTGCACGAGTATGCCGAGGCTCGGCGCGGTGCCTGATGAGCCCCGCTCATGTCCTCGAGCCCACCTATCGCCGCCTCAAGCGCGCTCTGATGGATGGCGCTTGGCCGAGCGGCGCTAAACTCGAAGCCCAGCGGCTCGCCGATGAATTCGGCGTCAGTATGACGCCAATAAGGGATAGCCTCAATCAGCTGGTCGGCGAGGGGCTCGTTGACCTTACGCCTGGGGAAGGATTCCGCGTGGCCTCCCTAAGCGAGCAGACCTTTCGTGACATGCTTCACGTCAACGCGTCACTGCTCGAGACAGCAGCCGATGCTGGCTGGAAGCAGCCGGACCGAATGCTCATTCCGGCGCTGGATGGCGACTACGCCGATCGCCTTGCGACAGCGTTTTCGATTCTGGCCGCAGGATCGGGCAACAAGTTTCTCGCCGGTTTGGTGCGTGCCATCGGCGAGCGGCTTCATCCGGTGCGGCGCCGGGAACCAGAGATCGTGCCCCGTGCGCTTGAGACCTTAGGCAAAATCGAGGAGGCGCTGCACGGCTCAGCGGTCGAGCGTCGAGAGATTGTGTGGCGTTACCACCGCCAATGCGCTGCACACGCGGCCGGATTGATCGATTTAGCAGCGCGATAACCTGCGTCACTCCTGGAACGAACACAGAACAAAAGGCTTGCCTGAATCGTCTTGTCGGTGCCTTGGGACTGAATGAGATTTCTTGGCCGCTACCGCTTCCTGGTCACTGGCGACGCCCGCCGCGCGATGCCCGGCTCGGACAGCAAGATCGGCCATCTCTTCGGCAGGCTGCTGACCGGTGAAGAGTCGGCCATGTCCGCATTGAGCAATCTTGGCATCAAGGTTCGGCAGCTCGACGATCGGGACGAGATTATCACCGTACCGGGACCGGACGCTACCGACGGTTAAGGCTTGGCGCGATAGGCGCCTCGGCGAAGGCGCGTCCTGAATACCCACCGCATTCAAGGCGCGCCTTCACCGCGATCACGCGAGCTAGGCACAGTGGGTCTGTGCCCCGTCCGTCGGAGCTCCGGACGCCAGGTAGGCGAATCTTCGCGGGCTTACGTGACTGCGCCATTGTGCGCTAGCATTGCCCACCAAGTGCTTCCGTAGTGCTTCCGCAATGCTAAACGCCACCGGCAATCGCCAAACGCGCGATTGCTAAATCACTGAGAAAATGGTAGAAAACTGGCGCACCCGACAGGATTCGAACCTGTGACCTCTGCCTTCGGAGGGC